>OLTD01000003.1_pt1 | contig 265651 bp, 241 predicted proteins | sample 1643231 | NCBI WGS metagenome assembly OLTD01 (sample SAMEA3136647, study PRJEB25190) | human gut metagenome | biome: human gut; feature: human-associated habitat; material: faeces | place: Austria | collected 2013
TATTTTTTTATCTAAATCATATTGAAGAGTTTTTCCCCATATCATTTCAATATTACTACGTAGAATTTTATCATCACGAAAAGTTTTAGCTAAAGTTTTATCACTAACTTTTCTGTTTTCATCAATATAATTAAAGATAAAATCTTTCTTTAAACGTTCATGCTCCAGTTTTATGCCAACTTTTAATAATTCCTGCTCAAAATATTTAAAGTCTTTATTTCTACTTTTATTTAAAATATCTATTATTTTATCATAAACTATTTTCTGCCACGTTAAATCTCTAAATTGTTCTCTTAAAAAGCTATATTTTTTACGCATATTATATTCATGATTTTTATTTTGAGCAAATATATCTCTTTCAATAACTGATAAATTATATTCTCTGCATAATTCATCAGAACTATATTTTAATTTTTCTAAAGTTTTATTGGCATGTATTTCTATTGTCTTTCCTGTTATAGCATTCACTGAATTGATGATAAAGTGATTATGTATATGTTCTGTGTCTAGGTGTGTACATATACATACTTCAAAACCATCTTGAGCAAAATTTTGCATTGCCCATTTTTTCCCTATTTCATGAGCTTTTTCTGGAGTTATTTCATTTGGCTTAAATGATTGCTGAAAATGTTTATACATTTCACTATTTCTATTATCTATTGCTTTTCGATATAGCTCTTTTGTTGCTATCATTGTATCATATATATTTTTTAGTGAACCCCAACAATTCAACGGTGTTATTAATTTTTTCCCTGTTATTGTGGTTATTTTTTCTTCATTAGCAATATAATTTAGAGCTGATTTTAGACTTGCTTTTGTTTTTCCTGCTTTAACGACTTTAATAATTGCCAAAATTCATCACATCCTTGCTGGATTTCTTGTAATAGTTTTTCTGTATTTTCATCTTTTGTTTCTATTTTATTAGATAGTTCGTTTACTTTATTTCCTAGGTATTTTATTTGCGATATTGTTTGTTCTAGGTTGGGTATTATGTATATCGGGTTGTTGTTTATGCTGTCTATTATTAGCTGAGTTTTTGATATTTGTGTTTGTTCTAATTTTTGTTTTATTAGTTCATTTTGTTCTGGGGTTAATCTTATATTTAATTGTAGGCGAGGAGATTTTTTTTTCATTTTTTATTCCTTTCTTTTGTCTAGACTTTTGCTAAGCTTGCTTATTTACTTCTATCTCTTCCTTTTACTATATATTATGATTCTTTTTTCTGCAATATTTTTGTAGACATTTTGTTGTTTTTTATATTATAATTTAGTTAATGGATAATAATTATTATTTTATAAGAAATATTGATTTTGTATTGTAGGTGATTTTATGTTAGATACTGTTATTATTGGCAGTGGTCCTGCTGGTCTTGCTGCTGCTATATATGCTTCTCGTGCGGCTTTAAATTATGTTGTTTTAGAAAAGGCTGGTTATAGTGGTGGTCAGATTGTTACTACTAATGATTTAGATAATTATCCTGGTATGCCTAATATTGATGGGGCTTCTTTTTCTATGGCACTTCAAGAACATGCTGAAAAATTAGGTGCTGAAATTAAAGAAGCAACTGTAACTGCTATTAAACAAAACGAGGATAATTCATATACTGTAGAAATCGAAGGTCAAGAACCTATTTTGACTAAATCTGTCGTTTTGGCTACTGGTGCTAATCCTCGCACTTTGAATGTTCCTGGAGAACAACAATATTTAAGCCGTGGTGTTTATTATTGTGCTACTTGTGATGGTGCTTTTTATCGCAATAAGACAACTGCTGTTATCGGTGGCGGAAATACTGCTCTTGAAGATGTTTTATTCCTTGCCAAAATTTGTGAAAAAGTTTATTTAATCCATCGTCGTGATGAATTACGTGGAGATAAACATTCCCAAGAGAAAATTTTTGCTTTGCCAAATGTGGAATTTGTAAAATCTGCTTTGCCAAAATCTATCAAAGGGGATAAAAAAGTTTCTGCTATTGAAATCGAATATAAAAAGACTGGCGAAATTGTAGATATTCCTGTAGATGGAATTTTCGTAGCAGTGGGCATGATACCTAATAATCAATTAGTACCTGATTTTGTCAATACTGATGATGCTGGTTATGTCATTGCTGATGAAACAGGTAAAACAAATGCCAAAGGATTTTTTGTGGCTGGTGATTTACGTACTAAAGATTTACGTCAAGTCTTAACTGCTGCTTCCGATGGAGCCAATGCTATTAAATCTGTAACCGATTATTTAAACGAAATTTAATTCTATACTCAAAGAGCAATACTAATTGTTAAATGTAAATTATTAGTATTGCTCTTTTTTACTGCACTTTACTTGTGAAAAGTTTTAAAACTAGTTATAATTAATTTACTTAATTTATATTAGGAGAGTGCTTTACTTTGATTAAAGTTAAACTTATGAAATATACTGCTGAACCAGAGCGTACTGTAGCTATGGCAGCTCGTCTTTGTTATTCTCCTGCTGGTGCAGAGGAATTATCTGAAAAAATGACTGATGAACAAGTTACTAAACTTGTAGAAAAAATTATCAGCATGGGTCATGCTTCCACTATGGAACATGTTACTTTTACATTTGCTATTGAAGGTATTTCTCGCGTGCTCACTCATCAATTAGTGCGCCATCGTATTGCTTCTTATTCTCAACAATCTCAGCGTTATGTAAGTGAACATGATTTTGAATATATTTTACCGCCATCAATCGCTGAAAATGATGAAGCTAAGGCAAAATTTGAAAATCTAATGCATACAATTCGCCAAACTTATGATGAATTAGTAGCTATGGATGTTCCTAAAGAAGATGCTCGTTATGTTTTAGCTAATGCTACAGAAACAAAAGTTTTAGCAACATTTAATGCTCGTTCTCTTCTCAATTTCTTCTCTCTTCGTTGCTGTAATCGCGCTCAATGGGAAATTCGTCAAATGGCATATTTAATGCTTGCTGAAGTTAAAAAAGTAGCTCCACTTTTATTCAAAAATGCAGGTGCAACTTGTGTTCGCACTGGTCGTTGCCCTGAAGGTGCTATGACTTGTGGTAAATTTAAAGAAATGCTTAAATTACGTGAAGAATAATTTATAAAATATTAATAAAAAAGGAGATTATCATGCGTCTAACAAAAAATAAACCTAAAAAAGATAAAAAAAATAAATTTGTAGTAAGTCCTCGTCCGAAGAAAAAAATAAATGATACAAAACAAATTAAACCTAAAAAAGTAGAAATCAGTGAAGATATCTTACTTGGTCGCAATGCTGTTCGCGAAGCTTTAAAAAGTGGTCGTTCTATTAATCGCATCTTAATTGCAGATAGCGCTCATGGTGGTTCTATGCCTGAAATCATGACACTTGCTAGAGAACGCCGTATCATTGTACAAAATGTAAATACTGAAAAACTTGACCAAATCTGTGGCGGTCAACGTCATCAAGGTATTGCAGCTTATGCAGCTCCTGTTGATTATGTAGAACTTGATGATATTTTAAATCTTGCTAAAGAACGCAATGAAGATCCATTCATCATCTTATTAGATGAATTAGAAGACCCTCATAATCTCGGTGCAATCTTACGTACTGCTGATGCTGTTGGTGCTCATGGTATTTTAATTCCTAAACATCGCAGTTGCCCATTATCTTCTATCGTAGCTAAAACTTCTGCTGGAGCTTTAGAATATGTTCCTGTAGCTCGCATTGGTAATGTCGTACAAACTTTAGAAGAATTAAAACAAAAAGGTCTTTGGGTAGCTGGCGCAGATATGGACGGTACAGAAAATTATTATGATGCCAATATGACAGGCCCTCTCGTTTTAGTTATCGGCAGTGAAGGTCGTGGTGTTAGCCGTCTTACAAAAAATGCTTGCGATTTCATCGTCAAAATCCCAATGCGTGGCAAAGTAAACTCTTTAAATGCTTCCAATGCTGCTGCTATCTTAGCTTATGAAGTTTTAAAACAACGTACTTTAAAATAATTTATTTATATTTATTTGAGCAAAATCTTATTTTATCTTAAGTGGTGATTATTTCATGCTTTATAATGAACGTGTAGAATTAATCTTGCAACAAGTACAATTACAAGCTATTGTAAAAATCAATGATTTAAAAAATTTATTAAATGTTTCTGTTGATACTGTTCGCCGTGATTTAAAAACCATGGAACAAAGTGGTCTAATAAAATGTATACGTGGTGGTGCTTGTCTACCAGATTCATTGCCATCTTTATCTAATTTTACCGGTAGGGAAGTTCTCAATATAAAATTAAAACGAGAAGCTGCCAAAAAAGCATTAGCTTATATTAAACCTAATGCTATCATTGCTTTAAACTCCGGAACAACTAATACCATATTAGCCCAAGAATTAGTTTTTAAAAAAGATAATATCACTGTCATTACTAATAATTTAGCAGCCATTAATATTTTAATTCAAAATCCAGCAATAAAAATTGTTTCTATTGGCGGAATTATTGATTCTCAAGAAAAATCAACTTATGGTACTACTTGCGAACAAGAATTTAGTCAATATTTTCCTGATATTGCCTTTTTATCCATTAATGCTATAAATTATAAAGATGGCTTCACTGATTTTCGCATGTCCGAAATAGGTATTATTAAATTATTATCTCAACGTTCAGAAAAAGTAATTGCCATAATGGATTCTAGTAAGATTGGCAAACGTTCAAAACAAAAAGTATTAAATTTAGATAATGTTGATTTATTATTAACAGATGATAATATCTCACCAATATTAAAAGAAAAATATAAAAATAAAGGTCTTCTCATTGAATAAAAATAGCCATTTTCCTTATCTCTCATTTAGAAATTTGGAAAATGGCTATTTTTTATGGAATCAAATTACCTTTTATGCTTCTCCACCATGAAATTGTCCTATATGCTTCCAAAGTTTTTTCTACTTCTATTGGTTCATTTCCATCTAATTTACCTATATCTACCGTATTAAGCCAAACACTATCATTAAAGCCTACATTTGCTCCTCTTGTTAATGATTTACCTAAACTATAGTATTCAAAACCTTGTGGTGCTATCAATTCAAATATAGTTGCCCCAATATTAATATGACCGCCAGCCACTTCATCTGATAATATATTTTTCGTAATACCATCACCATAAATGACACATGGCACAGTATATCTATTAAATAATGTTGGTTTTGCTTCTATATTTGTTCTATCAGCATGATCGCCAGTAATCACAAATAGATTTTCTTTAGGATATGTTGTTTCAATATCTTCAACAAAATTGCCAATCACTTTATCTGTATACCAATAATGACCTAATTTATTCAATAAATCTTCATTATTTTGTACATCTGCAGGTAATTTAGCTCGCACTTCTTCTTTTGGAAAACCTGCTTTTGCTAAATCTACACTATAAGGCGCATGATTTGATACAGATAAAATTACATATACTGTAGGTTCATCATTTTGAGCTACTTCTTGCTTTAACTTATCAAAAATAAATTCGTCATCACAGCCCCACACATTACCTGATGGATATTGATAATCTGATGCACAATGGAATTCATCAAAGCCTTGTGCCAAAGCAAAATCTTTTATTCTTTCCCAACCACTAAAACCAGCATACCAAAACTGTGTTTTATATCCTAATTTTTTTATCTGTGGTGCAAAAGATGTTGCATATACCTGCTTATATGATTCATATTGATGATTAGGATATATATTTACATCAGATAAACCACAAATAATAGCATTTACTGCCATAGGTGTAAATGCACCATTAGGCATAAAATTATGTGTATATGTTGCATTATCTTTTTGCATAATAGCTCGCACATTTTCGCCTAATTGCAGATTTGCATATTCATCTAATAATGGCCATTGAGCAAAACTTTCACCGATTATAATAAGTATATGCTGTTTCTTATCAATTATATTACCATGAGCTTGATATACTAAATTACTATCAATTTGACTTAAGTCTTGTTTTTGCAGACGATAAGCATCACTATTTTTCGCTAAAAACTCTAAATTCTGAGCAATATTTTCCTTATGCACGCCATAAATCACGCCATTATCAATGCGTTTTTTAATAGAATATCCTCGATAGATAGCCTGCACATCATCTAAAATTATCTCATTAAGAAAAGTATCTTTTGTTTTTGCACAGTTTTCCCAATGAATAGATTTTGCATAGGAAAAACTAGCTCCAAAACGTACAAATAAAGCAAAAATTAAAGTAAATACTATCACTGATATTTTAAATACAAGATTTTTTTCAAATTTAAAAGATTTTTTTATCCACTGCCAAGCAAGATACTTTTTCAAGATATATACGACTATAGCTGTAAATAAAATAATGATTACTGTGCCTTCCAATAAATGATACTGCTCTATCATTGTATAAAATAAAGCTTTTACATCATCATTTACAGCATTAAATACCATTTCATTAAAATTAGTATGAAATTCCCTATAATAAAAATATTTTGCTACAAATAAAAAATTCAATATAAATAAAAATACTGCTGATAGTCCTAATCTTAATTTATCTAAATGCTTATTTATCAACCAACCTACTAAAGTAACAAAAATAAATGTAAATAGCATAAGTATGCCTGCTGTTTTTAAACTAATTCTTGCCCCATAATAGATAGTCAACAAAATATCATTTAAATTTATATCACCAGCATAACTTTTCATCGTTATCAATGAAATTACACGTAATAAATTTAAATATAACCAAACAAAAATAAATAATTTGAAATCTCTCTTCAAATTATAATAAAAACTCTCCCATTTTAACTGCAAAATCATTCTCCTAACTTATAAAAAATTATTCATTAACAGCTTCGATTAAATTTCTCACTAAATTTTCATCTACATAATCATAACAAGCTTTATTTTCACCTTGAGCAAATGCATAATTCACAAAATCACCAAAAGTTGTTTTATCTTCTTGCCATGACCTACAAGATGAATGTATCTGCTTTACTTTTGTATATTCTATTAAATCTTTTGCATTATCTTTATTAATACCACTACCTGCTAAAATCTCTATTTTTGCTCCTACTGTTTCTTGTAAACTTCTAATCAGTTCTTTGCCTTCTATAGCTGTTGCTTTCAATCCACTAGTTAATACTCTATTTACGTTTAATTTTATTAATTCATTTATCGCTGTTTTTTCATCTTTTACACAATCAAAGGCTCTATGAAATACTGCTGTCTTCCCATAGGAATGTACTAGATTTACCATTTTTTGTGTACACTCTAAATCAATTGTTCTATCTTTAGTTAAAAACCCAAAAGCTAATCCATCAGCACCATTCTCTAATAAAGCTTTTGCTTCGGCAAAAATCTGCTCTTTTTCTAAATCACTATAGCAAAAACCAGCTCCTCTTGGTCTTACCATACAAATAACTTCTAAATTTGTATTTCTTTTAATTAATTCTAAAGTAGCTATACTTGGCGTAAGTCCACCTAAATACAAAGCTGAATTTAATTCTATTCTCTTTGCTCCACCTCTATAAGCATTTATAGCATCTTCATAACTGCCACAACAAATTTCAATTATTCTATCCATTTTACGACCTCACTTCATTTTATATGCCTATTATATACTATTTTGCTAGTATTTAAAAATATATGTTATAATATAATATTATATATCTTTAATAAAGGAGAAAAAATCATATTATGTTAAAAGACATAGCAGAAAAATATTACATACAAGGTTATAATTGTGCAGAAAGTCTTATTCGTGCAGGTAATGAATATTATAATTTAAATCTTGATGAAAATGCTCTAAAAATGACAGGCGCTTTTGGTGGTGGTTTCCATGTTGGTGATGTATGTGGAGCTTTAAGTGGTTCAGCATGTGTTATCTCAAGTAAATATATTGAAACAAGAGCTCATGAAACTACTCACTTAAAACCTATAATGTTAAACTTAGTTAGAGCATTTCAAAGTCATTTTTCTTCAAGACTTTGCTGTCAAATTAAAGCAAAACATTATTCTCAAGAAGTACATTGTTTAAATACAGTAAAAGCTACAGCTGAAATTCTTGAACAAGTTTTAACTGAATACGAAAAAAGTCATTAATTGAAAACCTAATCTCTAATTATTCTAGAGATTAGGTTTTTTATTTACAATCTTGCTTGCACTCACTACAACCATTACAGATAAGTTTACTAGCACATTCATTACATTTTAGTTTAAAACTTCTTTTATACAATTTTTCCTTGTCTAATAATCTCCCAAATTGGTCATATAATTTAAAAACTATTTCTTTGCCTTGATAATTCATTTTAGATTTAAAAGCCATCTTACTTTGTAATTCCTTTGAAGGCAAATTATATATTTTTTTATCTTTCATAAAAACTGTTCCTGTTTCCATAAAACAAAATGTAATATTTGCTTTTACACATTCTTGGCGCAAGTTTTTCACCCAATCGAAATTACAAACTCTAGCTCCATTATAATTTTCTCCGCCACAAATTACCTGTTCAATTTCTCCATCTTTTAAATATTTTTCTATACTTACATTTTCCAAAAATGGAGCAACAATTATCCCTTTATGTTTAAATGGTAAACTTAATAATATGGGTATTCTCTCATCTGCACGCTTTTGATTTTCACAAGTTACATGCAAAAACACATTTTCCCAACCATCGCCCCAATTTTTAGGTAAACATGCTCTTATTCTTTCTGCTCTTTTTGTTATCAATATAAATATAACATCACTTCTAGCTTTTATTATTCTCCATGCTTCTTCTCGCCACTCATCAGCTTCTTTTAAGAAAAAATCTGATGTCATACAAACCCTTATTTGTTCACCACTTTTTATCTTATATTCACCTTGTCTATTTTTAGCTAATGGATAATAAAAATTTGCCTTTACTTTATAGATGTAGGCTCCACTATTACCTCTTATCTTATCTAGATAATACATATAACAATTTTTACAGCCTTCACTATATTTAAGACAACCATGCCATGGGTTCCATATGTCATGCATCATTTCACCTTCTAAAAATAATAAGCCCCAAAATCTAATAAATAAAAGTTTCTAGGGCTTATATATTCTATCTCTTCCTTAAATCTTTTCCACCGCAAATAGGGCATTGTTCTTTTTTAAACAAAAAATAATATATAGCATAGATAAAAATCCAACTGCCACCAGTAATTACTGATAAAAATATAAATAAAAACCATGATGGTCTTTTCACTGGAGAAACCATTTGATTACAGTATGGACAATATTTCATAAAATCACCTCATTAATTTATTTAAATCAATACTTATCTTAACAACACTTCAAAACTCTGGATATTTCCATATTTTTAAAATTATATCCGTCAATATATTTGTTCTTCGTTGAATAGCTTTTTTATTCCATACATCAGATTGAGCAATGCTTTCATTTAATTTTAAATGACTATGCTTAAATCCACTTTCACCATTTACTTTTTCCCCAAAAGATTTATTACTCATTTCTGCATTATATCCCGTTATCGTCAAATTGCCCAAAGTATGCAAATACAGACTATGCACTTCTTGCCAATCTTCGCCTAACATTTGTTGCCATGACAGATTATGTTCTATATTTTGAGGCATAATATGTTCTATAGTGTAATTTGCTGTATTTAAATCAATTGGCTCTTTATGATAATAATTTTCTAAAGCTTCTAATAGATATTTACGCAAGCGAAAATGATATATATCCTTCGTTTGCAATTTTTCTCGAACTTCATAATCAGATGGAAATCGTTTATAACTTGATTTAAATACAAAAGCCTTGATAATACTATTTACATAATCTTCTTTATCCACAGCTTGATATAAAGTGGCAAAAGTTTTACTAAGTGAATTTGTCGGTATTTCACAAATAGCTCTACGCCATAAATAACTTATCACTACTTGCAAAATCTTTTTAAAATCTTCTTTAATCAATATCTGACGACTATAATCATCATACAATTTCAATAAAAATGGATATACTACATGACTATCTAGTTTCTTAAATTCTTGCCAATATAGTTTAAGCTCATCATCATTTTCTTGCAATAAATCAATGCAAGCATAATATTTGGCATAAGTAAATAAATCCTTCAAAACTGCGAATTTCTCACAATTATTATCTAAATAATAACGCTTAAAATTCTCATATACATTATTTATCTTGCAAATATAACCTGTGTCACTCTTTAAAGTTAAAAAATCACGTATAAAATAATCAAATTTATTTACATCATTTTTATAAATATCTTCACCAAATAATTCTTCCATTGGTTTCCAATATGTTTTATACAATCTAGTTTGCTTTTCTGGGGTCAAATCCATCAATAAATAATTGCGCAATAAATCCGTCTGCGATAAATCTTTACCTGTGGAATTCATACTTTCAAAAATCATTTGAGGATTATCGCTATCTTTATCCAAAGATATTGACACTAAACTCAATTTAAAAATACCTGCATAAATTTCATCAATTTGCCCATCTTGTTTTATAAAATCTTCTATATGTTCATAAAAAAACTCATAACATTTAATGATATTTGTAGCAGGCTTATTCACTGTAAATATCGTATTATCTATTAATTTTATATACGTTTCTTTATCTTGTACATTCAATAATAATTTGTATTTGTCTTCATCTATTTCATCGCTATTATATAAAAATTGATTTTTTATCTTTGCTAAATTGATGAGTTTAGTTTCTAAATTAAATTTCTGCACATAATCTTTTATTGCACATAATAAAATAGAAATTGTCGTCAAACGTTGTTGACCATCAATCAATAATAATTGTTGAGGTCGTCCCGCTGGTGTCCCCATATCAATATATACAATAGAACCAATAAAATGATTTTGTTTTTCTTTAAATTTACTGGCACGTAAAATATCAAACCATAATTGTTCATATTGGCTTTTTTGCCAACTATAATTTCTTTGAAAGATAGGTACTATAAACTGACGAGATGTATTTAATAATTTATTTAAAGTTGTTTCTCCTGCTTGCAAAAAATCATCTCCTATATAAAAATCACCGAAAAATTTATATCTTAAATTTATATTATGTATCAATTTCAAATATCCATAATTTATAATTCAATTTTAGCTTAAACCTTGATTTTTATAAAGACAAAAAAATAAAGCTGACTCAATAGCCAGCTTTTATTTAATCTATCAAATATACATCTCCATGGCGATTTCGTCGCAATTTGGGAATTTTGGACAATCTATACAATCCTTCCAAACTTTTTGTGGCAAATCATCTTTCGTTACCACTTTAAATCCTAAACTGCCAAAAAATTTATCTTGATATGTCAATGTGAAGACTTTTCTTATACCTAAAGCTTTTCCTTCTTCAATGAGATGTTCCACGATATTTGCACCAATATGACGACGTAAAGCTTTTTTAGCTACTGCTAAAGTGCGAACTTCTGCCAATTCATCCCAAACTATATGCAGACCTCCCACACCTAGTATTTCACCATCTTCTTCAGCAACATACATATCTCTCAAAGTTTCATATAAAGTATTTCGAGAACGTGCTAACATTACTCCTTCTTGAGCATATAAATTTACTAAATTATATATTTCTTCAACATCGTTAAATGTAGCCTTGCGATAAATCATTAAAACATCTCCTCAATATAATTATATCAAGCTTGCAATAATGCAGAAGGGCAAATATCTTTAAGTGGACAATCACCACATAGAGGATTTCTTGCTCTACAAAGTTTACGACCATGCCAAATAAGCCAATGATGTGCATCTGACCATTTTTCCATTGGTATTGCCTTTTGCAATCCTTTTTCTACTTCATCAGGTGTATTACCTACAGCCAATTTCAAACGATTGGATACTCTAAATACATGTGTATCCACAGCTATAGCTGGACGATTAAACGCAATGCTTGAAACAACATTCGCCGTTTTTCTTCCTACCCCTGGCAACTTCAATAATTCTTCGAATTGCTCAGGCACTTCACCATTATAATCACTACATAATTTATGACAAGTAGCTATTATATTTTTTGCCTTATTTCTAAATAATCCACAATCACGTATTTCTTCTTCTAAAGCAGTAACACCCATTTCTAAAATCTTTTCTGGAGTATTTGCCTTAGCAAATAAACGAGCTGTAGTTATATTCACGCGTTTATCCGTACATTGTGCTGACAATATAACTGCAATCAACAATTCAAAAGGATTATTAAAAATTAAAGCTGGCTTAGCATCTTTATACGTCGTTTCTAAAATCTCCAACATTTCATCTTTTATTTTTTTAGTTATTTTCATAAAAACCTCATTTTTATACATTAAAGTAAACTTGTAAACCTAAGTATATCACAATAAAAATATTAAATCTAGTAAAATTACAAACTAAATATATTAATTTTGAAAATATGGGCGTAAAAATAATGTAATAAAAAATATAATTGCCGCAAAAATAGCAATGGTTGCCCCAGTTGCAATATCAGCATAATAAGAAATCACAAGACCTAAAAGCCCTGCACAAATAGCAAAGCAAATAGATAAAGCATGATATTGTCTAGCATTAACTGCTATATTTCTAGCCGCTGCCGCTGGCAAAATCAACAATGAATTTATAATCAATAATCCTACCCATTGAATACTTATAGAAACAACTACAGCTACAATAGCTGCAAAAATCATTTCAATATATAAAGTCTTAATACCTCTACTAGCAGCAAAACCATCATTTATACTAATTATCAAAATCTGATTGAATAAGAAACACCATGCAATCACAACGACAATAAAAGTTATGAATAAATATACAAGCTCATTAGCTGTAATACTTAAAATATCACCAATAAAATATGAAGTATAATTACTAAAATTGCCGCCATGCGACATCAAAATAAGACCTATCGCTATACCTGCCGAAGAAAAGACACCAATAATTGTATCTGTTGAAGCACTACTGCGATGTTTAATATATGTGATTAGAGCCGCAAAAATTATCGAAAATATAATCAACGAAACAAGTGGCTCACCACTGCCTAATAATACACCTACCGCAACACCTGTAAATGCTCCATGACCTAATGAATCAGAAAAAAATGCCATGCGATTGCTAACAACCATAGTGCTTAAAATTCCCAAAAGTGGTGTAATCATCAATACTGCTAAAAAAGCATTTTTCATAAATACATGATTTATCCAGGCAAAAGGCAAAATCACATCTAAACCATTATAAATAATATCTAACATTATTCTGCCTCCTCTTCTAATGGAGCTACAATATTACCAAATAAAGCTTTTGTTTCTTTGCGATTGAATACTTCTTGTGGTGTTCCTTTACAAATCACTTTTTTATTCAACAAAACAACTTGGTCAGCATATTGAGCTACAAGTGGTAAATCATGTGATATCAAAACAATTGCCATATCTTCTTTTTCTCTAAGCTCGGATACAATCTCATAGAATAATTTCAAACCATTGTGGTCTACCCCAGATACTGGCTCATCTAACAATAATAAATCTGGCATTGGATTTAACGCTAGAGATAATAATACACGTTGCATTTCACCGCCAGATAAAGCTCCTAATCTTCTATCAATTAAATGTTCAGCTTTTACCCTACGCAAACTTTCCAAAACTTTTGGTCTTAATTTTTTCATACTACAAAGCCATACAGGATATTTTGATAAACATGCTGCAAAAAAATCCATTACACTAGTAGGCGAAGTACGGTCAAAACGCAAATACTGTGGTACATAACCTATAATGGGATTTCCTGTATGTTTTCCTTTAGCATCAACATAATGTAATTTCCCACTATGAGGTACTTGCCCTAAAATACATTTTAATAATGTAGATTTTCCTGCTCCATTTGGCCCGATTAAAGCTGTTAATTGTCCACAATGAATATGCATATTCACATCTGTAAATATTTCTGTATCTCCAACATGAGCTGAAAAATTTTCTATTTTGGTACAACAAAGTTTATTACAATCTTCTGATGAAGCATTATGATGATATTTTCTTTTAAACAAAATTACACCTCACTAGATAAACTAAATAACGCAGTATACCAACTAAAAATTGGCAATACTGCGTTAATGTCTTAATTTTATAAAATTTAATTAAGCTTCTTCTTCAAATTGGTCTTTACCAACACCGCATAATGGGCATACAAAATCTTCTGGTAAATCTTCAAAAGCTACACCAGGAGCTAAATCATAATCTTGATCTCCAAGTTCTTCATCATAAACCCAACCACATACAGTACAAACCCATTTTTTCATAATTAATAGCCTCCAATATATTTTATTTGTCTTAGCTTTTATATACTAAATTCATTTCATATTATATTTATATAATATAATTAATACTTCTCTTTGTCAACTATTAATATTAATTATTATCCACAAATAATTATATTTTAAATATTTATTAAAACTAACGCTTTATTAACTTACAAATATTTTGATAAAATTCATATGGTATATCTAAATTATTATTTGTACCACTACCTAAATCTACAGATGGTCGATTAGCACCATGAAAATCAGTACCACCAGTTGGCACTAAATCATATTTTTCAATCAAATAATGAGCAAATTTCTCATCATCTTCACTATAATTTGGATAATATGCTTCCATACCATCTAAACCAATTTCATGTAAATACTTTATATTTGCTTCTTGTTCTTCTCTTGTATAATTTTTAAAACCTATTTTTTTATGAAAATGAGCTAAAGATGTAACAGCTCCAGCTTTTTTCATAGCTTGGATTGCATCTTCTGCCTTTGGATTTTCTGTTATCTTCAAATTCAAATTATTAAAAGCAGGATCAATATATCTATCCCATAAATACTGAATATCACCGGCTTTTGATTTATCAGATACTAAATAGCGCAAAATAGCATATTTATCTAATGCACCGCCAGCTATAAAAGGCTCTACTTTTTCTACTGAAATATCTAATCCTTGTTTTTGTAAATAATCAATAACAGATACTATAGAAGATTGTTTTTTCTGTCTTAATTCATGATAAAAATCTTTAAAAGCCTTGCTTTCCTCATCAAAACCCAAAGCTACTACGTGGATTTGATGATTATTATAATTCAAGCTAAGTTCCATACCATGAATAAATTCCATATCATATTTTTTAGCAGCCTCATAAGCTTCTTTATTACCATATATAGTATCATGGTCAGTCAAGGCTATAGCCTTTAACCCTTTATCTTTAGCCAATTTTATCAATTGACTAGGAGTATACGTTCCATCAGACATTGTAGAATGTACATGCAAATCAATCACATTATTGTCCTCCCTTATATATTTTATTTACAAAAATTAATCATATTATTAATCTTACACTTATTTTCATTATAATTAAAGCCAATTAAATAAAATATTTTCCCAATTCTTTTAATTGACATCATCTCTTGTTAACTTTAGGATAAATAATATAAATATATTTTAAAAATGAGGTGTACTTATGGCTGATGTTGCAATTATGGAATATAAAACTAGTTCTAAAGATTTATATTTAGTATCCTGTGGCTGGGAAAAATGTGGTGCTACACATTCTTATGGACCAGCTGTTCGCAATTATTATATGCTTCATTTTATCTTGAAAGGTCAAGGTCATTATTATCTAAATAATAAACATTATAAATTAAATGAAAATCAATGTTTTCTCACAGAACCTGGAACAGTAACTTTATATAAAGCAGAACCTACAAACCCATGGACTTATACATGGATTTGTTTCAATGGCGATTATGTACCCCACTTACTTAAACAATCAAATTTAAATACAGATAATCCCATTATCAATCTATCTTGTAATCAAACTATCTATGAAATAATCAAAGAAATGCTCTCTTATCATCAACTCACACCTGCAAATGAATGTTATCTACAAAGTAAATTATATCTCATTTTTGCTAAACTTCATGAGGCTTTACAAAGTGTTTATAACAAGATCGAATTAAATAATAGTTTTTATGTAACCAAAGCAATTGAATATATCGAAAAAAATACTTTTACTAATCTAAGTGTAAATGATATCGCTAGATATCTCAATATCAGCAGAAGTCATTTATATGCATTATTTAAACAAGAATTAAATACTTCGCCACAACAATTTTTAACTAATGCTAAAATAGCAAATGCACGTGAACTTTTAAGCAAAACAAAAATTCCTATTTATAGCGTAGCTTTATCATGTGGCTATAAAAATGCTTTTGCTTTTTCACGTGCATTTAAACAAGTTACGAATATCTCTCCACGAGAATATCGTCAACACTATCTCCAACCAAACGATTTAGTAAAATATTAAATCATTCAACCATAGCTAAGAAAGTTTGATAACGTATTGAATTTGGATTGAATTTCAAACCAGTTTCTTCAAACCATTGATATTTACAATCTATATCATGGTCTTTATCCTGCCAACATTCTGGGCAAGTAGTTTCTTCCCAATCAACAGGAATTACATGATGTTCTTGCTTAGATGCTACTTTTAAAATCTCATGTAATTCTTGTTTTTCTGTTTCATCTAAAATATTTGGTCTAACAGAAATAAATAAAGGTGTTCCACTTTTCGCTAATACATCTGCCCATTGTTTATTCATTGACCATGAAATACCGCCATCAATACCTACACAATCAGCATCAATTTCATAGAATTTGCCATGCTGAGGTAAACGGAAAGCTAATGTATTCACACCCATAAATCTAGTTCTTTCCCAAATAACACCACTTGTATCATCACCAGTACGATTAATATGCATATAACCTGCACCTAAATGACCTATAGTATTACAGCCAAGTATCAAAGCTTCTCCATTAGAAGCTTCTACACTTGCATCTAAAATAGCTTTATATAATAATTTCACCACTTCGGCACTTGTCAAACTATCATCATAAAAATGCCAACCATCATCTGTTACAAGTGGACTCATTTGAAAGCCCCATTTGCCAAATAAATCAAAAGTAGAAAAATCATGTTTAATTAAAGTATATCCCCAATTACAAATTCTCTTGATATCTTCTTTAATATAATTGAGTGCTTCTGGATTAGTTGGGTCGATACAATTATTATGTGATAATCTCCACTCATTTTTTATATTTTCATCTTCATTTAATAATAATCTCACCCAAATACCTGGACGCACACCTTTTTGCACTAATTTCTCAGCTAAAGCTTTCATATCTGGGAATTTTTCATTTCCTTTTGTCCATGGACCACCATTATATTCATTTAAACGGTGATGTTCTTGCCAACAATCATCGATAACCATATATGGTTTATTTTCTATATCTTTTGTTAGATTTAAAATATAATCACAATCAGCTAGAATTTCGCTTTCTGAACTTTTGCCATAAGCATAATACCAGTTATTGCTACCATAAACAGGATATTTAGGCAAAATTGGGTCTTCACACATCTGACCGCAAAATTCTTGCATAGCTTCAAAACTAGTGCAATCACGCATTTCACAAGCTATAACATCAGCAAGCTTAATCACTCTACCTTTTAGATTTACACCTCTACCACCACAGCGAACATCTAAAAATAAAGTCATACCTAAAGAATCCACTTGCCAAAAACACATTGCTGAAGGTCTTACTTTTACCCCATAACAAATAGATTTTGCTTCACTTTTAGCACAGAAATACCATGGCATAAAACGATTAGGATTCATACCTTTCCATTCCATATCACCATATCCACGTTCCCATGCATCACCTAAAAAACGAACATTTTTATCCCAACTCAAATTATTCCATCTCAATTTTATCCATTTCACTTTTGAAGTTTGAGCAGTAAGAAAAATATCTAAATGTTCATTATCCTGATTTAGCTTAACATTTATATCATCTAAATTATAATCATCATTTTCCCATTTAGCAGTTACAGTTTTTGTTTCTGTAGTCAATTCAATAAAATCTGGTCTATTTACTTTCAATATATTCTTTAACATAAACTCACCTCATAATTTTTGTTTTATTATTAATTATGAGAAAATTATATACTTTAAAAGCCAAAAATACCATGATTGCATAAATTATAAACATTGCTAAATGTCTTTTATAAAAAAAATAGCCTAGACTATAAAACTATAATCTAGGCTTTGATTTTTATTTTAAATATTCTACATGACTAGCATAAGCATTATGATTATGAATGGACTCAAAGTTTTCACATTCCACAGAGAAGTAATGAATGTCATCTAATGTTCTAAGTGCTAAAACACAATCACGTAAAATATCTTCTACAAACTTCGGATTTTCATATGCTTTTTCTGTTACATATTTTTCATCTTCACGTTTTAATAATGGATATAATGGACAAGAAGCTTGTGCTTCTATCAAGCTTACAATATCTTTAATATTTATAGCTGTTTTTTTGCCATCATAATTTATTTTTACAGAAATAATACTGCGTTGATTATGTGCCCCATATGCTGAGATTTCTTTACTGCATGGACAAAGAGATGTTACTGGTATTTTTATAGCTAGTGTAAATGGCATAGAATTTTTACTAGCTGTTTTTACAGCACTTACTTTGCAATCTAAATCCAATAAAGATTTTTTACCACTAACTGGAGCAGTTTTTTTTATAAAATATTTAAAACTCATGGACAAATGCGCCGAATTAGAACTTAATTTAGTGATAGCTTCATCTAAAATATTGCCTATTTCAGCTTGCCCAATAGGATTGGTATGCCATTTCGTCAAAATTTCTTGAAAACGGCTCATATGTGTACCTTTATATTCCATAGGCAAATCTACAGTAAATTTCAATCTAGCCATAACTGGCTGGCTATGCTGTTCTTGCTTTATTTGTAAAGGTAAATAAACATCGCTAATGCCCACTCGTTGAATGGCAATACCTCGTTTATCTACTCTATTTTGTACATCTTGCAAATTTTCACTCTCCATTTTCATAAGCAATATGATTTTTAGCTACATCATTATAATTTTTTTCATAAGCTATAGGGTCTTTTATTCCTGCTTCAGCAAAACCTCTTAAACGAAGTTTACAGCTATCACAAACACCACAAGCTTTTTCTCTACCATTATAACAACTGCGAGTTAAATGATACGGTGCTCCTAATTTTGTACCTAATTGAATAATTTCTTTTTTAGATAAAGTCTGTAGCGGTGTTACAATCTTTATTTTTTTGCCGTCAACAGCTGTAGTTTTGCAAGCATAATCTGCCATATCCTGGAATTTTTGAATAAATTCTGGTCTACAATCAGGATATCCAGAAAAATCAACTGCATTTACACCGATAAAGATAGCATCAGCTTTTACTACTTCAGCATAACCTAAAGCATAGCTTAAGAAAATCAAATTTCTTGATGGTACATATGTTACTGGAACATCATTATCTTTTCTCTCAACATTACCTTCTGGAACTTTTATATTTTCATCAGTTAGAGCTGAACCGCCAATAGCATTCATATTTGTATCAATAATTAAATGTCTTTTAGCACCAAAGAATTTAGCAATTTCCTTAGCACCTTCTAATTCAATTTTATTACGTTGATGATAGTTAAAACTTATAGGATATAAATCATATCCTTGTTGTTTTGCCACTGCCATACAAGTTGTAGAATCTAATCCACCTGATAATAAAATAACAGCATTCATTAAAAATCCTCCTTTAATATTTATTTCATAAAACTAATTTAATTCTATTATACTAATCTCTTTGTCTTTGTGGAACTTCTATCGCTGGTTTTTCTGGCGTTGTTGTATTAGTTGTTCCCGTATTAGTAGTATTTGTTTGTTCATTTTTATCTGGTACATTTGTATTTGTGCTATTTTCATATCTATCTGCACTACCAGAAGATACAGTCAATTCAATAGTAGTACCTTCTTCTACTTGAGAACCATCTGTTACACTTTGTGCTGTTACACTACCAGATGAAGCACTTGCACTTACATTAAATCCTTGCGCTTCTAGCGTAGCTCTTGCAGAATCCACAGATTGTCCAACTACATTTGGTACAGATACTTTTTTAACTTCTTTACCTTTACTTACTACAATATCTATATTAGCACCTTTTTTAACTTTATTATTAGCAGATATAGATTGTTTTAATACTGTTCCACTTGGTTTATCAGAATACTCTGCTGTAACTTGACCAATCTTCAATTTCAATTTAGCAAGTTGATTTTCTGCTTCACTTTGGCTCAAACCTACTAAATTAATCATATTGATTTCTTCTCCGCCTTTACTTATATAAATAGTAACTAAGCGGGATTCTTTTACAGTTTTACCAGCTTCTGGAGTTTGTGAAGCAACTTTTCCTACTGGCACTGACTCATCAAAGGTTTCTGCTACTTCTACACGCAAGTTTTCTGCTTTCAAAGTTTCTTCAGCCTGTGCTTGACTCATACCTACTACATTTGGCACTTCTACAGTTTTACTGCTCCAAAAATCACCATAGGATAAAAATGCACCTACACCAAAACCTAACACTAAAATAAAAATCAAGCCCATAATAAATGTTTTATTAAACGAGTTCTTTGATTTTCTCTGTGGTTCTACTTTATTTTCTTGGTATACAGGCTGACTATAATTTGGTGTTACTGTAGTTTTCTTAGGTTCAATATTTTGTAATTGTTCTATTTCTTCACTAGTAAGCACTCTTGTTGCAAATGGGTCTTCTGTTGGTACATTAACCTTTGCAAATGGTTTTCTTTTTGCCTGTTCAATTTCTTTGATCATTTCTGTACTAGAGAAACGATTATTTGGATTTTTATCCATTGCTTTTAATACTATAGCTTCAACAATTGCTGGTATATCTGGACGCAATTCATGTGGTGGAATTGGTGGTTCTTGAAGATGTTTTATCGCGATACTAACAGCAGTTTCGCCTGTAAAAGGAACTTTACCTGTAAGCATTTCATACATTACTACACCTAAAGAATAAATATCTGATTTAGGGCTAATAGTATGACCTTTTGCTTGTTCTGGAGAAAAATAATGTACAGAACCTACAATTGTACCTGTATATGTTATTGTTGATGATGATGTAGCTCTAGCTATACCAAAATCAGCTACTTTTACATGACCTGCTTCATTGATTAAGATATTATGCGGTTTAATATCACAATGTACAAGATGGTTTGCATGGGCATTTTCTAAAGCTTCTGCTATTTCCTGTACAATCTTAAGTGTTACATCTATTGGTAAAGGAGCTTCACGATTTATTTTATCTTTTAAAGTTTCTCCTTTTATATATTCCATTACTATATAGTATTTACCATCACAAGAGCCTACATCATAAATACTAACAATATTCGGATGTGATAATTTAGCAGCTCCTTGAGCTTCACGACGAAATCTTGTTACAAATGATTCATCACTTGTAAATTGCGGATGTAAAATTTTAACAGCCACGAAACGGTCTAACATCTTATCATGAGCACGATAAACTTCTGCCATACCACCGTCGCCTATACGTTCAATTAATTCATAACGATTGTCTAAGAGCGTAGACATTTTACTTCCCTTCCTTTGCTAAAATACTTGTGAGTATATTTTTTATAATAGGTGCAGCCTCACTACCACCAAATCCGCTATTTTCTACGATAACAGCAAATGCAATATCTTCATTTGGCATATTTGCACAACCAATAAACCAAGCGTGGTCTTTGCCTGTAGAATTTTCAGCAGTACCTGTTTTACCTATCATTTCAATACCAGGAACTTTGGCTCTTGTACCTGTACCATGATTAATAACATTTTTCATATCTTCATAGATGATATTTATTGTTTCTGGTGAAGATACTTGTCGCCAAGTCATCGGTTGATGTTGTTCTAAAATACTATTATCTGGAGCTGTAATGGCATTTACTACGAAAGGTTTCATCATGATACCTTCATTCCCTATACTTCCAGCTAACATAGCCATGCGAAGTGGTGTTACGAGTAAAGTAGATTGTCCAATACCTACTTGAGCGAGTTCCCCATCACTTAAATTATCAAAATCAGGTAATTGCGGTTTATTATTGATAAAATCCGTATCAAGTTCTTGGTCATAACCAAAACGAGAAAAAGTATCTTTTAAGCCTTTACTACCTAAACGTATACCCATAGTCCCAAAATAACTATTACAAGATTCTTCTATAGCTTTAGCTAAATTCACACTACCATGAACCTCACCACTACTATCAGATAAAGAGTAACCTCCACTTAATTGTAAAGCACCAGTACAATTAACAACTGTACCTGTATCAGCTACTCCTGTAGTCAATGCACCATCACCTATCATTGGTTTAATTACTGAACCAGGTGGATATAGCCCTTGACTTGCACGATTTAATAGCGGACTATTTTCATCTACACGAAGATTATCCCAATCATCATCGATTGTATTTGGATTAAACATCGGTCTACTTACCATTGCCAAAACTTCTCCAGTTTTGCGATTCAATACGACAACAGCTCCTTTACGATTACCTAAAGCATCGTAAGCAGCTTGTTGATAATCTGCATTGAGTGTTAAATGAACATCATTTCCCACATTTTGTTCAAAAATTTGAGAAATAGGCCCTAATGCATGCAATACTAAATTATTACCAGCAAGATAAGTATTTTGCGTACTTTCTATGCCAGCATAACCTAATTTATTACTTACATAACCAATTGGCGAAGCAAAAATCTCGCCGTAAGGATATACCCTTTTAAATCCATCTTTTTCCACTGTAGTATCTGCAAGCACCACGCCATTTCTATCTAAAATTTTACCGCGTTGTACTTGTAATGCTTTTTCTGCTACATGTGAATTATGACTATCTTTTAATAAATCTTCAGCTTGATATATTTGAATATATGCTAGATTTATAAAGATTATTGCAAATAAGCCAATAAATACTTTTACGATTGTATATATATGTTTATCTATACTATTTTGTCTATGCAAACTTATCTCTCCTTACTACTGAGAGCATATAATAGCCCTAGTGAAATGAAAGATGAAACCATAGAACTACCACCATAACTAATAAAAGGTAAAGTAATACCTGTGAGTGGTAACAGCTTAGTTACACCAGCTAATATGATGAATGTCTGTAATAATAAAGTTATAGCTAAGCCAAATGCCATCAATTTATATTTTTCATTAGTCAAAAGTAAAGCAGCTTTTATGCCTCGCATAAATAATAATAAATATGCCAACAATAAAAAGGTTACACCTATTAAACCAAATTCTTCTCCAATAGCAGCAAAAATAAAATCAGTATGAACTTCTGGTATTAAACGAGGAAAGCCAGATGTATATCCTGTGCCGAAAACTCCGCCATAACCAAAAGCAAATAATGATTGTACTATTTGATAAGCACTGCCCATCGGGTCGTCCCAAGGATGTAACCAAATAGCTACACGAGTTTGCACGTGAGCAAACAATAAATAACTTATATATGAAGATAATGAAAAGAAAAATAATGCTATCGCTACATATAATTTTTTACCTGTAGCTACGTAAGTCATGATGACAACTATGCCAAAAAATAATAATGCTGAGCCTAAATCTCGAAGACTTACAAACATCAAAATTGATGCACTCCATATCAATAACAATGGAGCTAAAAATCTAAATGGCGGTAAATGAATGAATTTCCAGCCACGGCTAGGCAATACTAAGACATTTTTATTTTCGGATAAAAACGAAGATAAAAAGGCTATAATCAATAATTTCGCAAATTCTGAAGGCTGTACTTGAATAGGCCCTAAGATAATCCAGTTGCGGTTACCACCGATATCTGTACCAAATATAAGTACAGAACAAATAATTATCAAAGCCCCAAATCCCAGTACATAAGGATAATCCAATAATTCTAACAACCTATCAGATACTGTTACAATTATCAAAAATACAATAAGCCCTATACATATCCATACTATCTGATGCATATATAAATCTGGCTTCAATCGCAAAATCATGATAGCACTGATACTCGACATAAACATGACTAATGATAATAAATAATTATCCGCATTTTTTCGCAATCTGACGCTTATTATCTGTACTACGATAAAAATGACAGATAATATTCCAGCTGGAATAAATGCTTCATTAGTCAAAGTATTATTTTTGATATTGATTAATAATGTACCCAAAAACAATAATAAAATTGAAAATACTAATGTAATATATCCCTTTTTTATCATGATATTTCCACCACGATACATGTAATATTGTCTTTTCCACCATAATTAATTGCTCTTTGTACTAAATGTTGAGCTTTATCTTTTATATTACTATCATAACAGATATTTTTTAGCTCCTCATTATCCACCATATTTGTAAGGCCATCAGAGCAAATAAGGAATTTATCCGCTTGTAAAATATCACAATAACCTGTATCTACATTTAAATTCACAGAAACACCAGCTGCTCTTGTTAAAATATTCTTATGTGGATAATTTTCAGCTTCCTGTGCTGTGATTTTATTTTGTTTTAATAATTCATTCACCAAAGAATGGTCATTTGTCAATTGATAAATTTGACCATTGCGCAATAAGTAAATCCTACTATCACCTACATGAGCCCATGTGGCATAGCCATAATGAACATAAAATAGACTAATCGTAGTCCCCATGCCATTATAATCAGGATTTTCACTAGAAGTTTTCATAATTTGTTTATTCGCTTCTAAGACAACAGATTTTAAACATTCTTCACTACATTCATCAGGATTTTTATTCTCCAAATGAAATTTTATAGTATCCACCATTATGCGACTGGCAATCTCTCCAGCTGCATGTCCTCCCATGCCATCTGCAACTGCATAAATATGTGGTTCAATACAAAGATAACTATCTTCATTTGTAGTACGTACACAACCAATATCAGTAGCATGAGTAATTATCATAGCTCTCACCTCTCAAAACGGAATGATACACAACCTATTTTTATAACATCACCATTTTGTAAAAATTCTTTGCCATTAAGAATATTACCATTTATATAGGTGTGATTTCGACTTTGTAAATCCTCAATCTGATAAAGATTGCGAACTGGACTAATAACAGCATGATGATGTGATACATAAATATCATCTAATACAATATCATTTTCTTTACCTCTACCGATAGAGATTTGACCTGAAAAAGATATTTTCTTATTAGCCAATTTAGGATCTGCTGCTTCTAGCACTATTAAAGCCACTTCATTTTGTGCAGATTCTTCTTTCACTGGCTTTAAGCTGGAAGTGCTTTTCAAATCTTTGAACATGGATTTTACTGTTACAAAAATATAACCACAGATACAAAGAAGCATTCCATACTGTAGTGCTACTAAAAAAGCTTTACTTGCCATTTGACCACCTCATCAAAGATATATCAATACTTTATTATAGGCATAAATCCTAGATAAAGCAACTTCAAAACCATTATTATAATAAAGTTTTTTCCTAATTATATATATAAATCTTTCTATAAAAAAACTAGACAATCAAGTTTTTTCCTCAATCATCTAGTTTAAATTTATAGCCAACGATAATTCACAAAACCTGCTCCTCGTGAATTCATCTCACCTAAGCCCACGCCTAAAGATAAGTATGCCATTTTTTGAGATTTTTCATCATCTAAGACAGCAAGACGCACTTTATCACCGAGAAGTTTTATATTTTTATATTTCATTGGCACAGGTGTTTTATTTAAAAATTCTATAGTGGAATAAAATTTTTCCATATTTATTTCATCTTTATCATTTATATCGCCTTTAAAATTATTTATTTTCTTAGTTAAATTAATAATAAATCGCTGTTCAAATTCTTCTTGACTCATGCAATTTTTCCAATAACCATTTTCTGCCTTGATTATCATTGGTGTCAAAGTATAGATAAACTCTATTATTTTTCGTGGCAAAACTCTTTTTTCTGCTGTCAGACCTTTAAATTCTCTAGTATTTATATTTGGACAAACTTCATAGAAAAATTCTGCCATATCCTCATCAATAGTTCTGATAGTTAAAGTATATATCTTGCCTTTTTTATAGATTTTATCTTTTTCCAATGGCGATAATAAATCATAGCAATAATTTTTATATGTATTTATATTATGTAATTTTCCTAGATTTTCTTTTGCAAATAAACTTTTATCAATAAATCTAGTCAACATGATTTGCACATCTTGTGCCATGATATCCTTTAATAAATATAATTTTATGCGTATTTGATAAACTTTCATCAAAATGCCCCTTTCTTTGAATTTACCAAATTATATATTCATCTTTATGCAAAAATGCTGATATATCAATAATTATAACAAAAATTCGTCATTAAATTCTCAAAATCCTTTTCGCTGGTAAAAAATCCCCAAACCTTGATAAAATCACTATTTTCATATATAATATATTTTATAAACCTTAATCTTTAAGGGGATAAATATCAACAGATACTGTACGAAAACGTTTGGTTTGATAGATAAGGAGGCCTATTTATAATGGGATAAATATCAACAGATACTGTACGAAAACGTATCAATTAGATAGTTATATCTAGGAACAGCTAATAGATAAATATCAACAGATACTGTACGAAAACTCAAATTCTTTTTTCTTTTCGCGACGTTGTGAAAAGATAAATATCAACAGATACTGTACGAAAACAAAGGTATCCCATATCATCACTCCTTTTAACACCCAGATAAATATCAACAGATACTGTACGAAAACTTGGTAACCAAAAACTTTATCATCCTCGGCATTGCCTGATAAATATCAACAGATACTGTACGAAAACTTCATGATTAATTACCTCTTTTTGTTATTTATTTCTGATAAATATCAACAGATACTGTACGAAAACAATCATAATGTTTACCATCCATACTAACAACGCTGATAAATATCAACAGATACTGTACGAAAACTTGTTTCTTAACACCGAACTATCTAATGAAGGTGGATAAATATCAACAGTTACTGTACGAAAACATAGAACCAACACCGTTCAAATTACCCTCTGTCGTGGATAAATATCAACAGTTACTGTACGAAAACAATTCCGCTTTCATGTTTTCCATTTCTTTATTAAGATAAATATCAACAGTTACTGTACGAAAACCCTTAACCAGTTTGGCTATATCATCATGTTATGCTAGATAAATATCAACAGTTACTGTATAAAAAAAGACTTGTTATAGTTATTTTTCTATAACAAGCCTTTTTATTTTGCTTTAATTTAATTTTATCTGTATTGCTCCCATGCCTAGATGCGTATTTACTCCTATTGATGTATACTGAGAAAATTCTGCCAGCATTAAGATTATTTTATTTACCATTATATTATTTTTTAAACTAAACCTACATTTTCCTTGAAATGTAGGTCTTTTTTTGCCATTTATCAGCTGTGGTCTTAAAACGACTTCATAATCATCTAGCTGTATTTCTTGTGCTAGATTTTCAATTAAATCTTGTTCATACAATTTTTCATCAATGGCAAATAAATTCCAGATAGCAACTAAATTCATTATTATATCATGCGGTTGACAAATCATTTTGTCTTCTTCGCCAAACAATAAAGTCGGTGTCAAAAAATTAAATTCAATATAGCTACTTTTCAATCTACGTGTAAAATATTTCGTTACTAATTGCTTATATGTAGCACTATGAATATAACTTTTCTTCTCTATCTGAAATACTATCTTATCAACTGTTATAAACTCACAATTTTCCTTCGTCAATTTATCCATCAATCTATAAGCTATATTTTCTGTAGCTTCTTGATTTAGTGTTGCAATCCGCCAATAATATATATCTTCATCATCTATATCTTTTATTATATATTGCGTATATGGCTTTATCATCTGCATAGATAAATATTCTCTATACTTGTCGTCTACATATTGCATCAAAATATCATTCATAATTGACGCTAAAGATTTTTCTGTTTTTTGTATTTCTTCATCAGCTTTAGCTTTTAATACTATCTCAATTATTTTCAACATAATTATACTTTACCTATCTTCGCTATACCTAGCAAAGTCAATTTTCCATTATATTTTGTAGCTTTCAATGTTCGTGGAGCAATCTTCGTATCTCTTATACCACGATTTACTCTTTGTTTGAATTTCATATTTAAATATCTACTGATAAATTCTTTTGCTCTCATCTTTGTAGGTGCTAGATAAGCCACTAGAGTTTTCGTCAAAAAGCCTGTACCACCACCGATATAAGTATTACCTAAGTTCGTATCATTAAATAAAAATCCATAATCTTTGCCAAAAGCAGATGATAATAATTCATTACTAGCGTCAAAGAAATTTTGTATCATTATTAAAATATCTTCTGCTGAATTTATATTTAATTTTTGCGTAAATCTTTTTTCTATCTGCATATCAAAATAAAATCTCGTCTTCGGCTCTATACATTCACGATAAACACTTAGCGAATTTTCTTTTATATAATTATCTTTCACTGCCAAATCAATTTTTTTCAATAAAACTAAGTTATTATGCTCTGTCTTTGCCATAGCATCACTTAATTTTATTCCCTGCATAAAATTATAATACTCACTTTTTGTACTTTTCTTATCGTATTTCGTATATTCTCTCTTTCCTGTACTTTCTATTTCAGCCGTCAATAATCTATTTAAATTATTTTCAACCCTTTTTATTTCATCATAAGATTTATTACCATTTATAGCTCTTTCCAAACTTTGCCAAAGTCTTTGTTTTAAATGCGGATTTTTTTGCAATAAATCATATAAAATAGCCGTTCTTATCAAGCCTTTTAGCGTACTACCTGGTATATAAGCACTGCCATCTATTAATTTTGTCTGCAAAATAATATCATTTAAACTATCTTTACTTATCTTATCTATATTTTCATGTGCGATTAATTTATATTTTACAACTTCTCTTATATCCTCAATATTATAACCTTGCTCTATCAACCATTTATATAATATTTTTCGTGGTTTAGTCTTATCATTGATAAAATCCATATAAGCAGGAAATAATTTTTTCGTATAAATAAATTTATGCCACAACAAAGGATTTAAAAAATATGCTACTTGATTTTTACTATCATATATATAATCTGTAGTATTTAATTTTTCATTACTGGCTATATTGACAGGTGTGATGATATCCAGATACATTTTATTAAATTCTATCAAATTCGTATTATTCATAATCTATCCCCACAAACATACCCATACCATTTCGATAAATAGGATAAGATATGCCCTCATATTCTTCTTTTAGCATCATGCCTTCTAAATACTTCATCAAACAAGAACCTTCTGCTAACATATATAGATTATTTTTTCGCTTCTTATTATGTGTATTTTGGTCATAGATAAAACCACTGCGTTTTACAATCTTATAATTGCCAACAGATATATATTTTACATCTTCTTTTCTAGGCAATAATGGTGCTATACATAATTTTCTGCCCCTATTTACACTCATATCCATATTTATCATTTTAGTCAAAATCAAATCATCTTTATAAATACTATCTATTTCACTTAATTCTATAAAATCATCAAAAAATTTATATTTACCATAGCCACTGCTTTTTTTGCCACCAATACCACTATAACCCAGACTTTCTATTATTTTTTCCATAATAATAGCATCATCATCTTCTTCATAACCCAAGATAAAATACAATCCTGCATTATCATTGAATTTATAGCTATTCACAAAATAAGGCAAAGGTTCTTGACCTCTACAAGCTACTTTTTCCATTGTATTTTCTATAGCAAAAATAGGATTATCTATGCTATATACTTCTTTATCATTTATAGATTGTAGCCAATTTTTAATTTCACTAATGCGAATAAAATCTTCTTTATCATTTTGCTTCCATAATCTACTGTATTTTTTCTGTTCAGGATAAGAGTCTATCTTCGACAAATTATCCACAGATAAATATATCTTTGGCAAATATAATTGTAAATCATCATTTTGGGCAGAATAATAATAGGGAAATAAACTGGATATCGCTAATTTTCTCTGCTCAAATCTTTCAATAATGCTTTGTAATATTTCTTTAGAAATCAATTTAGCTTCTGAACAAATGGCACTAAAATAAGTATCTGCACTACAATAAAAACTAGCTTTTTCTAAATCTCCGCCAAAATTATTATCCGCAAAATGCACAGGTGTCAAAAACTCTAAAAAATAAATTCTATATTTCATTATTAACAGTTCCCTTAAAATTACATTCGTATTTATTAACATCAATTTTCTTATTTATAGCTTTAACTTTAAAATCACTGAATTTCACTCTACCATATCCACGAGAACCATGTCCGCCAAGATAATCCATCTGTAATAATTGAAAACCTTGAGCTAAAATCTTCATATCTTCATCTATCTGCTCTTCATCTTCAATATTATAAACAAGTTTAAATTCAAATTCTGCCCCAGCTGGTACTCTTTCAATCTGACGAGGATTTGCCGAGCCTGTCAATCTAGCTATAGTATTTTCCCATTTTATCTCACCAATATAAGTATCTGTATCGAGATTTTTAAATAATTCTACACTTTCACTAGTTAAAAATAAATCAAAAAACTGCAATCTTGCAAAACAAGCACCTTTTTTCCCTGCTGAACCAAATAGACGTGATATCACATCATCATCATCATCTATATTATTTAAAATTAAATTTTTACATCTGCTTTTAGCCAATAAAGCGCGAAGTTTTCCCTTCAAAGAACTGCCTGGAATGATTGGCTCATGTGTCAGACAATCGCGAATAAATGGACTATCCACCGCTCCAATTGGTGCAAAATCACTATTTGCCCCTATATGCATACCTGTTATGAGCTTTAAATTTGCCGTAATAAATAATTTTCCCTGCAATTGTCTTTGTCCTTGTATATTCATCATTATTCTTGTCCTCCATAAAATTTATGAAATGCCACTAAAGCCTCTATATATCTACAAAAATTCTCAAAAGCTTTTATATCGCCATCGATGTCTTTTACCATATTCAATAAATCTGCTTTTTCTACAAACTCCCTAACTAATTTTTCTCTACCTGCTTGATAAGATATACTCACTCGCAAAAATTCTATTTCCATTTGCAATTCTTCATCTAATTTTTTCGCTTGAGGCTTAGCTATTTTATAGATATCTACTTTATTTTTTAAGATATTCACCGCTGTTAAAATTTTTCTTATTTGATTAGTTTTTAGCTCTATAACTAATTTATCATGATTTTTTTTATTTGGTTTACGTATAGATTTTATTGCTAATTCCGCTTTATCCACTATATTTTCCATAAATATTTACTCCTTTTTATCTCTTAAATAATATACTAATAAATTTAAAGCAGTCGCTAATTGCTTTTTATCTTCATTATTATTTATCCATTGATACATTTTACTTACAAAATCTTCATATACTTTTCTTTTTTGCTCATCTTTATCTTGTTTAGGTTGCATTCTCGCCAATACATAAGCAAATCTTGCTATATTCAATTTATCTTCATCTGCTAATTGTATTAAATCCATCAATCTATAAATTAAACTCTTTCCTACAGATAATTTATTAAATTTATCACCATCAAAAGAAAGACGAGCTAATAAATAATTCATCTTCTCTTTGCAGACCTTCATCTCAAAATCTGCCCATGTATATATATGCTTGCACTCTAGCTGACCATTTGCTTTTAAATTCGTTTCCATACCAAATAAAGCTATGCTATTTTTATCTTTCCTATTCTTGCTCATTTGTACTAATAAACCTGCAATCTCTGCCATCTTACTGATAGGATATGTCGGGCTAAACATTGCCATACCTGCACTGAGTGTCAATTTTCCATTAGTAAATTGTTTAAAAGCTCTATTTATATCTATTGCTACTTCCAATACTTCGTCCCATGCACCGACTAAAAATAAATCATCACCGCCAGCATAAATAATATTTACCTTGCGTTTTTGGGCTTTAGCTATGCCAAAAATATTAAAAGCTTTCTCTTCAAAATCTACACACCCTGTTAAATCGCCAGCACAGATTTTATTTATCGCCACTTTAAAAAACATAGATATATCTTTTGATAAATCCGCATAGCGAGATAAGGTAGCGTATCTTAAATTATCTTCTATTTTATCTTTATCGCTTACAAAACCACTGCTAAAAGCTATACCTAAATCATCTACATCTAATCGCAATACACCTAATCTTTTTATACCTTTATCTATTTTGCAACTACTCTTAGCTAAATCATCAAAAGTCATGACCTCATCATTTTCATTTTTGGCACTATAATCTGCTAAATATAAACGTATAGCCAAATCATTTTCTAAAAGATTATTTTTGCTATAAATACGCAGGATTTTTCCTTTAAACATATCTATATCTTCTATATTTACAGCATACATATATAAATCTTTATCTTTGCCAAAAATTTTGATGCCACCATCTATTTTTTCCTCACTGATGACAAAAACTAAATCTTGTGTCAATATATCTTGCCCTAATTTATATAAATTCAGACAAAATTCACAAGCAATTTCTTCATCACTATTATATTTCCAAAGTTTATCTACTAAATTATGACAGATATTACATTCTTTTTTAGCTGTATTTTCTTCTTTTTCTACATTAAATATATGCTCTAAAAAATTTTCATCTTTACTATATCGTATAATTTTATCATCTTTTAATTTTTTATTAACTATAGCGAATAAATTTCCTTGAGCTTCAGATTTCATCAAATTATTAGCACTGCATTCAGCCATACCGATAGCCAAATATAGATTAATACCTATATTTTCCATCAGCCATCTATTCATCTTTGCTTGTAATTTATCTATAGCTTTTTTTGTATCCTCTATATTCGGAGCTAAAATATAAAAATGCCCTCCACCAGAATATAATACATTTGCTCTTGATAGTCCTATTTGCTCTAAATATTCATCTATAAATTCTTCTAATAATAAATCAATATAAAGCGAGCGACCTCTCAAGGTTTTCAAAGCACCTTTTGATGGAATAGTATAAATAAAATCCTGTATACCTGATATATCACCAGAAACTAAAAGATATATTTTTTCATTTCTAAAAATTTTACTGCCACTATTAAAACAATATTTTTTATAATCTTGTATCTGTTGTTCATCAAAATATAATTTCATACAACTAGCCACTGCCGATGTTATTTTTGAATGAACATATAATGAAATATCACAAACTTCTGCTCTATTTGTACTCGATGGTACATAGGAAAAACCTTCTTCTATGATTTGCAATAATTGATTTATCGATATCTGACTTATATCTTTTGTGATAAAATGTGATTTTATCTTATTCAATAAAGCTTCATAATTACTATTCGTTGCCAAAGAAATATCTGTTCGTGGATAATTGAATGATTTATTTATATCTTTATATATTAAAGGATATTTATTTGCTACTTGTATTTCTTTATCACTATAAAAAACACTAAATATACTATCCAAATTTAATTTCGGATCAAAACCCTTTTCTTCTCCTTCATTTTCTCGTCTATCCATGCCTGAAGCAATATTATCTGCTTCATAAACAATATATGCTAAATCATTTTTATCTAATTTGGCTTTTTGGAGATAATCTCTATGATGATATCTCACACAATTCAATAAACGTTCTGTTTCTTCATTTGGTTTTAAATACTGCTCTAAAAAATCTCCACCTAATTTAGAATGATTTATCCTTTTGTTCATTGCACGATAACATACTTTTCCTATATCATGCAGTAAAGCACCTTTGATTAGAATTTCTTTTTCCTTCATTATATGTATCCTCTACTTTTTAAATTAAATCTATAATTCATTTTATTAAATCAATAGAATTTATAATTCATCTTTATATTTTTAAACATCATATTATATAAATCCTGCTTTTTTCTCTAATTTTGGCATTAGTAAATATCAATATTAAAAAAGACTTGCTATAGAAAAATAACTATAACAAGTCTTTTTATTGTTTTATTTAATTTCATTTTTAATAACAAAAAAGCTAGATAGTTAAACCTAACATTTAACTACCTAGCCTTTTATCAATCATTCTTATAATACGATTTTACCGAAATCTGCAATAGATTTAATAAGTGTATCAATATTTTTAAGAAGTGCAAGACGATTATTTTTAATTTGTTCGTCTTTATCCATAACCATTACATTATCAAAGAAATTATTGATTGGTGCAGTAAGTTCCTGCATTTTATCAATAGCTGTTTTATAATCTTTATTATTTAAAGCAGTTTCTACATCTTTAGCTACTGCTACATAAGTATTATAAAGAGCTTTTTCTTCATCTAATGTAAATAATGCTTCATTAATAACATTATTTTCTGCTTTTTTACTGATGTTACCTACACGTACAAAAGCTTGAATTGCATCATTTAATACGCCAGAAGCGATTTCTTGAGCTGTTACACAAGCTTTAGCATAAGTGCCTGCAACTTCATCTGCATTTTCAAGTACAGCGTCAATAATATCATAGCGAACATCATTATCGCTAAGTACATTTTTAAGACGTAAAGTGAAGAATTCTGCTACATTTTTCTGGATTTCAGCACGTTTTTCACTATCAGTGATATTGAGTAAATCCATTGCTTTATCTGCAATTTCACTGATGGAAATAGTATAGTTTGCTTCAATGATTGTATGCACAATACCAAGAGCTTGACGACGAAGTGCAAATGGATCTTGAGAACCTGTTGGCACAAGTCCACGACTGAATGTAGCTACGATATTATCCATTTTATCAGCTAAAGAAACAAGACGACCTGCAACGCTAGCTGGTTCTGCATCACCTGCAAAACGTGGCATATAATGTTCATAAATAGCAGTTGCTACTTCTTGACCTTCACCATCTAAAAGTGCATATTCACGACCCATGATACCTTGAAGTTCAGTGAATTCACAAACCATAGCAGATACAAGGTCAGCTTTTGCTAAAATTGCAGCACGTTTAGTTGTTTTTATTTCAGATTCTGTAGCATTTACTTTTTCGCCAATGAAAGCAGAAAGTTCTGCTAAACGATTAGCTTTATCATAAATTGTACCAAGACCTTCTTGGAATACTACAGTTTTTAATTTTTCTACATAATCATAGAGACTATGTTTTCTATCTTCATCAAAGAAGAATTGAGCATCAGCAAGTCTTGCACGAAGTACACGTTCATTACCATGCTGTACTTTATCTAAGCAATAATCGCCACCGTTACGAACTGTGATAAATAATGGTAATAAATTGTTATTATCATCTAAAACAGGGAAATAACGCTGATGATCTCTCATTGGAGTCATTACTGCTTCTTTTGGTAATTTAAGATATTTATCTTCAAAAGTTCCACAAAGTGCTGTTGGATATTCTACAAGATAAATTACTTCTTCTAATAAATCTTCAGTGATTTCTGCATGACCATTATGAGCTTTTGCAATTTCTTCAATCTGTGCTTTGATGATATCGCGACGTTTTTCTTGGTCTACAATAATAAATGCATCTTTACAAGCTTGTTCATAATCACTTGCTTTATTGATTGTGAAATCGCCTTCACTTAAGAAACGATGACCACGAGATACACGACCAGATTTTACATTAGCTACTGTAAAATCAATTACTTCTTCATCATACAAAGCTACGAGCCAACGAAGTGGACGTACAAAGCGGAAATCTAAATCGCCCCAACGCATATTTTTAGGGAAATTCAAACCTTCTACTAATTCTTTTAATAAAGTAGGTAAAAGTTCTACAGTCTGTTTGCCTTCTTCGCTAGAAACAGCATATACATAACCATCTTTTACTACTAAATCAGCAACATCTACTTTTTTACCACGAGCAAAACCAATAGCTGCTTTTGTAGGATTGCCATCTTTATCAAAAGCGATAACAGTAGATGGGCCTTTATATTCACTAGATGCACCTTGTTGAGTTTCTGCAAGATTTTTTACTAAAAGTGCAGTTCTGCGAGGTGTACCAAGAGTTGTTACTTCATCAAAATCAAGACGCATTTCTTGAAATTTTGCAGTTGCTTTTTCTCTTAATTGAGCTAAAATTCCTGGCATAAAATGAGCAGGAACTTCTTCTGTACCAATTTCTAATAATAAATCTTTAGCCATTATTATTTTGCTCCTTTCTTCAAGAGAGGATAGCCGAGTTCTTCACGCTGTTTTAAATAACATTGAGCACAAAGACGAGCAAGATTACGTACACGAGAAATAAACGCTGTACGTTCAGATACGCTGATTGCTCCACGAGAATCAAGCAAGTTAAATGTATGAGAACATTTCAATACATAATCATATGCTGGATGAACATAGCCAAGCTCAATTACGCGAACAGCTTCTTTTTCGTATTTATCGAAAAGGTCAAATAAAAGAGCAGTATCTGCAAGTTCAAAGTTATAAGTGGATTGTTCAAATTCATTTTGATGGAATACATCACCATAAGTGTATGTGCCATTCCAATCAATATCATAAACATTTTCTTTTTCTTGAATATACATTGCAATACGTTCAAGACCATAAGTGATTTCAGAAGCTACAGGTTTTACATCAACACTACCTACTTGTTGGAAATAAGTAAACTGTGTGATTTCCATACCATCGAGCCAAACTTCCCAACCAAGACCCCAAGCACCAAGTGTTGGAGATTCCCAGTTATCTTCAACAAAACGGATATCATGTTCTTTTTCATTGATACCGAGTTTTGCTAAGCTCTGTAAATAAAGTTCCTGAATATTATCAGGAGATGGTTTCATAATTACCTGGAATTGATGATGTTGGAATAAACGGTTAGGATTTTCACCATAACGACCATCAGCTGGACGACGAGATGGTTCTACATATGCTACATGCCAAGGTTCAGGACCAAGTACACGTAAAAATGTAGAAGGGTTCATAGTACCTGCACCTTTTTCCACGTCATAAGGTTGAGCTAAAATACAGCCTTGCTTAGACCAAAATTCCTGCAAAGTCAGGATAATTTCCTGAAATGTCATAAATATACCTCCTTGATATTCATGGGCGACAAAATAAAAAATCTCGCCCATGTAACAACAAAATGTTACAGGGACGAGATGTATTCCCGCGGTTCCACCCTGATTGACTTAAATATATTTAAGTCCTCTTTAGAATGTTATTTATTATTATAAAGCTCCCTAGTGCCATTCACTTTTTGTAGTCTTACACCATCACTACTCGCTGATTAAAGTTACTTTTCTAGTTCATTGCTGTACATAAAGTCTAGCAAAAGAAAAAATCCTTGTCAATATATTTATGTTGTTTACTTTTAGATTTATGGCTAAATAATAAAATACTTTTAATATCTCTTATTCAAACTAAATTTTTTTGCCCCAATCAATTGATTAACAAAAATATTAATAATGGCTATAGCTAACATAACTGGCACAGTAATCCCAATAAAAGTGCTATAATCAATCAACAATTCATAAGCTATAAAACCAATTAACCATAAAAGACAATTTTTACCAGTGATAAATGAATTTTGATAATAAATATTATGACTAAAGAAATATTCAGAAAAAGCAATAGCAAATAACGGTGCAAAAGTTGCTGCTATAAAATAAAGGAAAGTTTCATATTGTTCCATGGATAAGAAAATAGCAAGCAATGTAGAAATTATACATACAAAAAATGCTGTATATTTTACATCTAATTGATTACTAATATGATTTAAACAAATACTTGAAGAATTTATCGTAATAAAATTAGTTGTTACTGTAGATAATAAAATAACAACTAAAGAAATAACACCCAATCCAGATAACATAAAAATATCACAAATATCTGTTATACCATAATGAACAGCACTACCTAAGCCAATTGTATACATTAAAATACTGCCAAAACAATATGCCACTACACAGCTCAATGTACCTGTAGATTGATTTTTAAGTGTTCTTGTATAATCTGAAATAACTGGCATCCATGATAAACACATAGCAATATTTAATTCTACCGCCATGCCAAAACTCATACTTTCATCTAAAGAAGTTACCACTTCATTTGCAGAAACTACAGCCCCAAAACCTAAATATAAAGAAGCAAGCAATAAACAAAGCATTACTACTTTATTTATCTTACTTACAAAATCCATTGTACTAAAAATCCAAATGCAAGGAAAAAGACCTATGATAATTGTCCATAAAATAGTATTTTCTCCCATATTCCATAAAGATGCCATTAATTTGTTGAAAGCTTGTGCCCCAATAATGGTCATTATAGAAGTCCAACCTATTAATTGAATAGTATTTAATAGAGAGAAACTAACAGAACCCAACTTACCAAAAGATAAATTAATACTTTCAGAAGCACTACAACGTTTATTAGCACCGATAATCCCTGCTAAATAAAGAATAATTCCACCAATTACATGACCTACTAAAATAGCTAAAAATCCATCTTTCATGCCAAGTGGCGCTAAAAAAGTTCCCGTCATGATTTCAGCCACAGAAACTGCTGTACCAAACCAAATCAATGATACATTAAAACTAGAATTATTTGTTGATGTAAAAAATGTAGACAAAAAATCACCTCATAAAAAATATAAATATTTAAAAATAAAAAAAGGAAATAGCCATGCCATTTCCTTGAAAATACGTAATCAAACTAATATTTCCCTACGTTGGCATTATCCAAATCAGGTTATAGGTCGAAGTTCACAACTTCCTCTCAGCCTGTTTACAAGCTCCCTTTTTTATATTCTGCCTTTAATATAAATTATCCTAAAATATTTGTCAAATTCTCGAAAAATCTCCAAAAAATATATTGCATAGCCCATTTTTATATGATAAAATAGCCTAGTATGCAACAAACGGTCCGCTGTGAGATATTCTTATATGAACGTTTGAATTAAGGAGGAAAAATAATGAATATTATTCAGGCTTTAGAACAGGAACAATTACGTAACGATATCCCTAAATTTATCCCTGGCGATAGCGTTCGCGTACATGTAAAAGTAGTTGAAGGATCCAACGAACGTATTCAGATGTTCGAAGGTGTTGTAATCGCTCGCCAAGGTTCTGGCGTTCGTGAAAACTTCACAGTAAGAAGAATTTCTTATGGTGTTGGTATTGAACGTACTTTCCCAGTACATTCCCCACGCCTTGCAAAAATCGAAGTTACTCGTAGAGGTATTGTTCGTAGAGCAAAACTTTATTATCTTCGTAACCTTACTGGTAAAGCTGCTCGTATTAAAGAAAGACGCTAATATCTTCATAAGAGGGACTGCCTATGGGCAAGTCCCTTTTGTTTTATTAGTATGTTCTAGTAGAGGGAGGATTATCATGGCTGATAAAAAAGAGTCATCTTTAGGTAGTGAAATTAAAGATTGGGTTATTTCCATAGCTATCGCTGTTGTTTTAGCCTTATTCATTCGTCATTTTGTAGTAGAGTTATATTTAGTTGATGGACCTTCTATGCGTCCGACATTACAAAATCAAGAGCGTTTAGTCGTTAATAAATTTATTTATAATTTACATGATCCTGAACGTGGTGATATCTTAGTATTCCAATATCCAAAAGATCCTAGCCGTGATTTTATCAAACGTGTAATTGCAATTCCTGGAGATACTATTGAAATCAAAGATGGTCATGTTTATGTAAATGGTGAATTAAAAAATGAACCATATATCTTAAGCACAACTAGAGGAGATTATCCACTGGCTACTGTACCAGAAGGACATATTTTCGTAATGGGCGATAACCGCAATAATTCCGAAGATAGTCGTTTTGCTGATGTAGGCATGGTACCATTTGATTTAATCAAAGGTAAAGCAATACTCATCTTCTGGCCACTTGATAAATTAAGAACATTACCATGATAATAACGAAAAGGTACCTATGAAATTATTTTGTAGGTACCTTTTTTATTTTATAAAATCTATTTATTTATATGTCTAGTTAAAGCTTGTTGCCAAACTTCTTGAAGCATCGGCAAACGAAATTTAGCATTTGCTGGACTTGTAGATGGTAAAGTATAAAAAGTATATGTTTCATCTTTTAAAATATCTTTATTATATTTCTTAAAGCACTGAAAAGATTTCCCACCATTAAAACAAATAGTTTTTATCTTGGGATATTTAGCAAATAAAGTTTTAAAATCATTTGGCACTTCATCGCAAATAGCACTATCTAAACTACCTTCTCGAATACAAGAATCTATGGAGTCCCAAAGAGCAATATGATTTTTTCTCAATAATTCTAATCGCTCTTGATAAATAGTTGGTATTATTCCTTCATTAAAAAATATAGCCATTAATTTCCAAAATCTATTTTGAGGATGAGCATAATATTGTTGCTGTTCCAAAGATTTCACACTTGGCATTGAACCTAAGATAATAGTTGTACAATTTTCATCAATGGATGGGGCAAATCCTATGAGTCTTTCCATAAATAAAATCACCTCTATTCTATTATAATATAAAGATTTTTAGTGTAGATAAAAAATTTTTAAAAATAAATGTCAAAAAGTCAAAATAATGTTTGACAATTTGACTTTTAGCTTTTATAATATGTTTTGTAAGCAAATATAAAACTAAAGTATAACATAAATTATTACTTTAATATTTATATTTACTGTATTATTGTTTTTATACTATTATTAATTGAAATGTTACTCATCATGACTTGGAGGTATAAATCATGGGTGAAGAAAAATATACACAAAAAGTTTTAGAAGCTATGCAATCTGCACAGCAAGAAGCAGCTCTTCGCTATCATCAAGAAATTACATCTGCTCATGTTCTTTCTGCTTTAATAAAAGAACCAGAAGGTTTACTTGCAACTATTTTTGCTGAATGTCGAGTAGATTTACCTATGCTCAAAGCAAAACTAGAACAAATGCTCAAAAAAATTCCTAGCGTAAAAGGTCAAAGTCGCTTAGGTATGAGTACAGAAATGGTTCGTGTATTAGGCAGAGCAGCAAAACTTGCTGAAAACATGAATGATGAATATATAAGCACAGAACATTTATTATTAGCTATTGTCAGCGATAGCGATGATGAAATGCAAGCACTATGTAGAGAATTCAATCTACATCAAAATAAAATCCAATCTGTAATTAAATCAGAACGTAAACAAAATGTAAATAGTGATAATCCTGAAAGTGGTTATAAATCACTTGAAAAATACGGTCGTGATTTAACAGCTATGGCAAGAGTTGGTAAGCTCGACCCTGTTATTGGCCGTGATGAAGAAATCCGCCGTACTATCGAAATCTTATCTCGTCGTACTAAAAATAACCCAGTATTAATCGGTGAACCTGGTGTTGGTAAAACTGCTATCGTTGAAGGTTTAGCTCGCCGTATCGTAGCAGGTGATGTTCCAGAATCGCTAAAAAATAAAACATTATATTCTCTCGATATGGGCTCATTAATCGCTGGTGCTAAATATCGTGGTGAATTCGAAGAACGTCTAAAATCTGTATTAAATGAAATCTCTAAATCCGATGGACAGATTTTATTATTCATCGATGAAATTCACACTGTAGTAGGTGCAGGTGCAACTGAAGGTGCCATGGATGCTGGTAACTTATTAAAACCAATGTTAGCACGTGGACAACTCCGTTGTATTGGTGCCACTACTTTAAATGAATATCGTAAATATATTGAAAAAGATACAGCTCTTGAACGTCGTTTCCAACCTGTAATGGTAGGTCAGCCATCTGTAGAAGATACTATTTCTATCTTGCGTGGCTTAAAAGAACGTTATGAAGTTCATCACGGTGTAAGAATTCGTGATAATGCACTTGTTTCTGCAGCTGTATTATCTGATAGATATATCTCCGATAGATTTTTACCAGATAAAGCTATCGACTTAGTTGATGAAGCTGCTGCTAAACTTCGTACTGAAATCGAATCTATGCCAGAACCTATTGAAAAATTGCGTCGTAAAATCATGCAATTACAAATAGAAGAAGAAGCATTAAATAAAGAAACTGATGAAGCATCTAAAGAAAAACTTGCCAAACTCATTGACGAAAAAACTAAATTACAAAATGAAGAAAATGAATTAAAAGCAAAATGGGATAAAGAAAAACAAGGTATTGTTCGTGTACGTGCTATCAAAAAAGAAATGGATAGTGCCAATACGGAAATGGAAAAAGCTCAACGCAGTGGCGATTATGCCAAAGCTTCTGAAATCAAATACGGTAAATTACCACAACTTCAAAAAGAACTTGAAGAAATGGAAAAAGCTGTTCATGATGAAGAAGGCAATCGTCTCTTAAAAGAAGAAGTATCTGAAGAAGATATTGCCCAAGTAGTAAGTCGTTGGACTGGTATTCCTGTTACTAAAATGCTCACAGGTGAAAGAGAAAAACTCGTACATCTAGAAGATGTTCTCCATGAACGTGTTGTCGGTCAAGATGAAGCTGTAAAAGCCGTAAGTGAAGCTATTATTCGTGCTCGTGCTGGTATCAAAGACCCTAATCGTCCAATTGGTTCTTTCATTTTCCTCGGCCCTACTGGTGTAGGTAAAACTGAACTTGCAAAAACTTTAGCTGAAAGTCTATTTGATGATGAACGCAGTATTATTCGTATCGATATGAGCGAATATATGGAAAAACATTCTGTAGCTCGTTTAATTGGGGCTCCTCCAGGATATGTTGGCTATGATGAAGGTGGTCAACTCACTGAAGCAGTTCGTCGTCGTCCATATAGCGTAATTTTACTTGATGAAATTGAAAAAGCTCATCGTGATGTATTCAATGTATTATTACAAATCTTAGATGATGGTCGTTTAACTGATGGTAAAGGTAGAGTTGTAAACTTCAAAAATACTGTTATCATTATGACATCAAACTTAGGTAGTCATGAAATCTTAAATCAAGAAGATTTTGCTACAGCTGAAAAATTAGTACGCGATATCTTAAAAGATTATTTCCGTCCTGAATTTTTAAATCGTGTTGATGATATTATCGTATTCAAAGCTTTAGCTAAAGAACAAGTACGTCAAATTGCTCGCATCATGCTCGAAAATCTTAATAAACGTCTACAACATCAAGTTAATATTTCACTTTCTTGGTCTGATGAAGCTTTGACTAAACTTGCAGATGAAGGATTTGAACCAAACTTCGGTGCTCGTCCACTTCGTAGATTATTATCTCATACTGTAGAAACTCAATTAAGTAAAGAAATCATCAAAGGTAATATCAAAGAAGGCGACACTGTAGATATTAACGTAAACGGTGAAGAATTCACATTTAATCCAATTCGCAAAATGGAAGCATAAATTTTAAATTAAATAATAGCACTCTAAAATAAGATTAATTTTAGGGTGCTATTTTATTTTTTAGTTAGTTAAGAATATCATATTATCGAAAAGTCTTAACAAATTTTAATAAAAAGCCAATGATAAAAATACAATGTTACATTAAAAATAAAAAAATAACTACTAGACAAATACTTTTGAATATGATATTATAAATCTCGTAAAATAGAACAGCAAAGGCAATGGAGCCATATGAAACATCTGTGCATTAATATATCTATTCAATATATTTTTATTAATAGGTTTTTATGACATTAATGCAGTCAGGTTTGTTTTCATACGGCTTTTTTTAGTTGCTACATAAATTTTGTTAATAAAAGGTGGGTCTTTTAATGAACGATTTATTATATGTTATTCCTGCAAATTCTAAAAAAGAAGATATTATTGCTACATTGAAACAACATCCTGAAATTAAATTTGTTTCTTTAGTAGGTATCGATTTAGCTGGTAATGATACTGATGAAAAAATTCCTATGAGAGTTTTTCTTGAAGATATTGACTCTTTCTATAATGGCTCTGCTGTTCAAACAGATGGTTCTTCTGTAGTATTAACAGGTATTGCTACATTAAATAATGCTAAAGTAGATATGCCAATTGATCCTACTGTTAATTGGTTCGTTGATTACAATATCGAAAGCTATGATGATGAACTCGGTAAACCAGTTGGTACTCTCCGTATTCCTGCAGCTCTTATTCATGATGGCAAAGCTGTAGACTCCCGTTCCATCTTAGCTAACACTTTAACTTATGTAAAAAAAGGTTTATTAGATCTCTTTAAAAATAATGCTAAAATCTCCGGCTTAGAACACATCAATGGCGCAGATGTAAAAGATATCGTATTTACTTCCGCTACTGAACTTGAATTCTGGGTGAAAACTCCACTTAGTGAAGCAGATATCCCTGAAATGTCCGCATCTCAGGTTATGCAAGAACAATATTGGCAACGTACACGTGGTGCTGTTCGTACAGCTCTTGAACAGTGCATGTTAGCTCTTGAAGCTTATGGTCTTTCCCCTGAAATGGGTCATAAAGAAGTTGGTGGTATGAAAGGTCATATGGATACTGATGGTAATATGACTCATGTTTGCGAACAGGTAGAAATTGACTGGAAATTCGCTGATGCACTTCAAGCTGCTGATAATGAACTTGTTGTTCGTATCCTTGTAAAAGAAATCTTCCGTGAAAATGGTCTTGAAGTAAACTTCAAAGCAAAACCTATGATCGGTCTTGCTGGTAATGGTGAACATACTCATTTCGGTATGGGTGCTATTATGAATGATGGTTCTTTTGTAAACTTATTCGCACCAACTGATATGAAAAAAGATTATATGAGTGCTGTAGGTTATGGTGCTATCATGGGCTTACTTAAAAACTATGAAGTTATCAACCCATTTGTATCCGCAACTAATGACTCTTTAAATCGTTTAAAACCAGGTTTTGAAGCTCCTGTATGTATAGTTACTTCTTTAGGTCATAACCCAAAAGTTCCATCTCGTAACCGTACAATTTTAGCTGGTCTTATTCGTGATATCAATAATCCAAAAGCTACTCGTTTTGAACTTCGTGCTTGTAATCCATATACAAACACTTATCTTGTACTTGCTGCTATTTATACATCTATCCTTGATGGTGTTAAATACGCTGTTACTAAAACTACTGCTGAATTACTTGCTGAAATCTCCAAAGATGTAGGTGATGATGCTGGTTACTTAGAAAAAGACCGTGCTTATCGTGCTGAAGATGATGTATTTGAAGATTATACTGAAGAAGAACGTCATCAACGTTTTGGTGTACATCCTGCAACAGTTTGGGAAAACTTCTCTAACTTGAAAAAATATCCTGAAAAACGTGCAGTTTTAACTGAAGGTAAAGCATTCAGCGATAAAATTATCGATGCATTTGTTGAAGGTGAATTAATTCGTTGGAAAACTGAACTTATCAGCCGTATTATTCCTGAAAATCGTATGCTTATCAGCAAATTTAAAGAAATTAAATCTGCATATGTAACTGATGAAGATTCTTACAACTGGAATAAACTCAACCGCATTCGTTATTATCTTGCTAAAGACAGCATCGATAATAAATCCTTATTCACTCAGTTAATCAATGCTTTAAATTCTGGAGATTTTGCTACAGCTTCTAGCTTACAGGTAGAAATGTATGATAAAATGGAAGAATTAAAAGAACTCTATGCAACTTATAGAAACAATATGATTTAATAAAATTCTCCAAGAAGGCTTCTATTTTTAGGAGCCTTCTTATTTATATTTTAGATTAGAATAATAAATTATTTTTATAACAAAGATATTGACAAAAATCTATTTTTTCTATATGATAATGATTAGCAATTATATAGAATAACTCATCAAGAGCAACTGAGGGACTGGCCCAATGACGTTGCGGCAACCATTGAGCATTTATCAAACGGTGCCAAATCCTTTAAGTTTTACTTAGAAGATGAGAGATGGATATAAACTCTCTCGCGTTTAAGTTTAGAGAGTTTTTTTTATGTTATTTTTTAATTGTTAAGATATAAAAAAATATACTAGGAGGTTCCTAAATGTCCAACAGAGTATTATTTACTTCTGAATCTGTTACTGAAGGTCATCCTGATAAAGTAGCAGACCAAATTTCTGATAGCATTTTAGATGCAATTTTAGCCAAAGATCCAAATGGTCGTGTAGCTTGTGAAACTTTCGCTATGACTGGTCAAATCCATGTAGCTGGTGAAATATCCACTGATTGCTATGTAGATATTCCATCTATCGTTCGTGAAACTATCCGCAATATCGGTTATACTCGTGCAAAATTCGGTTTAGACTGCGATACTTGTGGTATTTCTTTATCTATTGATGAACAGTCCCCTGATATTGCTATGGGTGTAGATAAATCTTTAGAAGCAAAAGAAGGCGAAGCAGACGAAACAGATCTCGGTGCTGGTGACCAAGGTATGATGTTCGGTTATGCTACAAATGAAACTCCTGAATATATGCCTCTTCCTATCGCTTTAGCTCATAAACTCGCTCGTCGTCTTACTGAAGTTAGAAAATCTGGTGAACTCTCTTATCTTCGTCCAGATGGTAAAACTCAAGTAACAGTTGTTTATGAAGATGGTAAACCTGTTGCTGTAGATACTATTGTTATCTCTACTCAACATGACCCAGATGTTACTTTAGAACAAATTAAACAAGACCTCATGGAAAAAGTAATTAAACCTGTTGTTCCTGCTGAACTTTTAACAGCTGAAACAAAATATTTCATCAATCCTACTGGTAAATTCGTTATCGGTGGTCCACAAGGTGATACTGGTCTTACTGGTCGTAAAATCATTGTTGATACTTATGGCGGTATGGCTCGTCATGGTGGCGGAGCTTTCTCTGGTAAAGATCCAACAAAAGTAGACCGTTCTGCAGCATATGCGGCTCGTTATGTAGCTAAAAATATCGTAGCTGCTGGTCTTGCTGATAAATGTGAAATCCAATTAGCATACGCTATTGGTGTTGCAAAACCTGTATCTATCAGCATCAATACTTTCGGCACTAATAAAGTAGCTGAAGATGTTATCACAAAACTTGTAAATGATAACTTTGACCTTCGTCCAGCAGGTATCATCAAAGAATTAGACTTACGTCGTCCAATTTATGCTCAAACAGCAGCTTATGGTCATTTCGGTCGTACAGATGTAGATCTTCCTTGGGAACATACTGATAAAGCTGAAACATTAAGAAAACAAGCTGGCTTATAATAATATTATATAAAAAACCTCTGATAAATAATTTATCAGAGGTTTTTCTTTATCTATGACGACCATGTCTAGGCGGTGGAGGTGGTGGAGCTTGTCTTTTAGGTGCTGGCTTCCATCTATCTTGATGAGGAGGTGGTGCTTTTTTCCAATCTGGTGCTTTATGCTGTGGTGGTGGAGGTGGTGCCATCCTATGTCTAGGTGGAGGTGGTGGAGCAGCCTCTGTTGTATTTGCACTTATGACATAACTAATAGGTGTTGCTAAGAAACATGCCATAGTTAAAATACCAATAGATTTTTTAATTCTGTTTTTTAACATTATAAAATCTCCTTTCAATCTATTTTGCCGAAAAAAACGATAAAAACGAAAATGCTATCGATATTCCCAATATAATTAGCAATAATCTTCTTAATAATGGATTCATAAAAATTCTCCTTCACGCAAATTATTTTAATTATAAAATTCTGTAATACATATAAAATATCCTCTCTCATATTTTCTTATTTTCTAAAATTAAATAGATATATTATAATATAAACATATTACTTGATTAGGTACGTGATTATATGAAAAAACTTGCAGATATATATATTAATATTCCCGTTAAAAGTATTGCTAAGGCTTACACTTATATAATTCCTGAGAAATTTGATATTTTAAAAGAAGGTTGTCGTGTTTTAGTGCCTTTTGGCAATAGAATTATGGAAGGCTTTATTATTAAAATATATGCAAATAATGAACATAATATAGATATAACTAAATTAAAAGAAATCAAAGATATTATTGATACGGAAGCTTGGTTTACACCTCAAATGTATACTACCGCCAAATGGATGGCTGATTTCTATCTATGTTCTTTAGGCGAAACTATGCGGTTATTTATCCCCGGAAAAAATAGTGTACAAATTCGCCCTATTTTTAATATCAACCAACAAGAATATGATTTATTCCCTAAAAATAAACTATCACCTATTGAAATATCTTTGCTTGAATATCTTTCTCTACAAAAAAATACTGATTTATTGACTTTACGACATAAATTCAGCACAATTGATAATTTATCTTCTTTATTAGATAAACTCATCGTCAAAAAACTAATTATCCGAGATTATACTTATAAAACAAAAGCTAATAAAATTTATATCACTTATGCTTCTTTAAATATAACAGTTAATGATGATACTTTAGCAACTTTAAAAAATAAACCAGCTCAAAAAAAAGCTCTATTATATTTAGCTAAAATAAAAGAAGCTTCTACTAAAGATTTAGCAAGTGAAAAAATCTCTCTACCTACGTTAAAAGCACTTGCTGATTTAGACTATATAAAATTAGAAAAGAAACAAATCTTGCGAGATAGCTATCACCAAATAATTACTAAACAAAATACAGATAAAAAGCTAACATCAGAGCAAATGACAGCCTTAAAAAATATAGAAATAGCTCAACATCAAGGAAAGCAAAAATTTTTACTATATGGCGTTACAGGTAGTGGCAAAACTCAAATCTATATAGAAATGGCTTTAAAAGCACGTGCTTTAGGTAAACAAGTCCTTATATTAGTTCCTGAAATCGTCCTTACAGGGCAATTAGTAACTTCCTTTAAAGAATATTTTACTGATGATGTCGCTGTTATTCATAGTAGATTATCCGTTGGAGAAAGAAATGATACATTTTGGCGAATTCGCACGAAACAAGTAGGTATCATCATTGGAGCTCGTTCAGCATTATTTGCTCCATTTGAAGATTTAGGTTTAATTGTAATGGACGAAGAACATGACCCTTCATATAAGCAAGATGAATCACCTCGATACCACAGTCATGACATTATTGAAAAAATGGCTAAAATTTATCATGCTACTTTAATCATGGGTAGTGCTACACCTTCTTTAGAGAGTTATTACAAAGCACAAATAGGCGAATATGTTTTATTAAAAATGCCTAATCGAATAGATAACCTCCCTTTACCATATATTGAAGGAGTGGACATGCGTGAAGAACTACGCATGGGCAATCGAAAAATTATTTCTTTAAAACTAAAAGAATTAATTGCAGATACTCTAGCCAAAAAAGAACAAATTATCATCATGTTAAATCGCAGAGGCTTTTCCACCTTTGTAATGTGCAGAGCTTGCGGTCATGTCATTAAATGCAAATACTGCGGTTTACCACTTGTTTATCATCGCCGTGGTATCTTACAATGCCATCATTGTGATATTACCGAAGCTGTTCCTACTATTTGCCCAAAATGTAATAGTAAATATATTAAATTTTTCGGCTCAGGAACAGAAAAACTTGAAGAAGAATTATCCACTTTATTTCCTCAAGCTAGAATAATTCGCTTAGATAGAGATACTACTGGCAAAAAGTTCGCTCATCTAGATATCTTAAAGCAATTTAAAGCTGGTCTATATGATATTTTATTAGGTACGCAAATGGTCGCTAAAGGTCATGATATTCCTACTGTAACAGCTGTTGGCATCATAAGTGCAGACTCTAGCCTAAACTTACCAGATTTTAGAGCAGGCGAACGTTGTTTTGGTTTAATAACTCAAACGGCTGGTCGTGCTGGTAGAAAAAATAAACGTGGACAAGTAATCGTACAAACGTATAATTTAGAACATTATGCTGTACAATGCGGTATTCAACAAGATTATAATCATTTTTATAATGAAGAAATTTTATTGCGTAAAGCTATGTATTATCCGCCTTTCTGTCAACTCATAAAATTAATAATTCAAGACGAAAATGAAGAAAATGCTTTAACTAAAGCACAAAATTTAAAAAAACTCATCAAAGATAAATTCCAAGATAATAAAAATATTATTGTCATGGGCCCTGCTCCATCTTTAATCGCAAATTTCAAAGGAATGTATCGCTTTAATTTACTATTAAAAACAAATAATTTAGATACCTTACGAAATTATTTGCGTGAATGTAAAGTAGATATTGATAAAAATATAACAGTGGATATTAACCCTATTAATACAAATTAAATTCAATATAAAACAAAAACCCCAATAACTAGAATGTACTAATTATTGGGGTTAGTTTTTTAATTAATATTTATATTATTTTACAATCAAAACTGGGCATTTGGCATGTTCTAACACATATTTACTTACGCTACCAAGCAATACACCTCGTACAAGACCTAAACCTCTACTACCCATAACAATTAAATCTGCAGAAATTTCTTTTTCATAATCTCTAATTGCTTCAGCTGGGTCTCCAGTTCTATATGCACAAACAATTTTCATTCCTTCTGGGAACAATTCTTTTGCTGCATTTAAAATACGTTGACCTGCTTTTTCAATTTCAATCAATACATTACCAGATAAATAAGCATTAATTGCTAACTTATTAATATCTGCTACATATAAAATATGAACTTCTGCTTCATTAAAGCGATTAATTTTTATAGCCTGTTGCATAGCACGTTCAGCAATTTCAGAGCTATCGATTGGAACTAAAATACGTTTTACGTTATCCATAACCAAACCCTCCTTGGTGCCTTGATTATAATATATTTTCAAGTTATTTTATATTAGTTATATTCTATATATATAGCTAAAAATCCTGCTTTTTTGAATAAATTTTGCAAATATTTTTATAAAATTTATTTACGATAAACTTGTAACTTGCTTAATAAAAGTAAGCGATTTAAAAGGCTTACCAATTAAGGATTGTATATAATCTAATAGAATTTTTTCAGCATTTATCAAATCAATACCTTTTACTTGAAATTTAGGTGGATTGTCCCAATCTAAATGTAAAAGATGTTCTATAAATAATCTTACTGAAGATGGATAATTTATCTGCTTTCCTTGACTACAAGATGTACAGATTGCTCCACCTTGCATGGCATCAAAATGACAATCACCTTCGATTTTACTTCCACATAATGCACATTGGCTATAATGAAGTTGACAGCCAGTATATTCAAAAATCTGATAAGCACTAGCCAAAGCACAAATACGAGGATTAAATTTTGTTAGACAAGGTAAAATCTTTAATAATTTTTCATAAATCTCTGCTTGTGGTTCATCTTCACTACATAATTCTTTAGCTAATTCTGCAATAAAAGAAGCATATGCCATTGCCGTCAAATCCTCATATAAATCAGAAAAAAATCCTTTATGTTCACATTGGCGAACTGTATCCATCTTTTCCCCTTTAGATAATTGAATATCTAACCATGAAAAAGGTTGCATAGATGCTGCTAATGGACTTTTAGGACGTCGACAACCATATGCTGCTGCTGTTATTTTTCCATAAGTAGGTGATAAAAGGGTAACGATTTTATCTGCGTTACCCCAATTTTTTACACCTAAAACTAATACTTCTGTTGTATAAATAGCCATATTAGTTTATTTTCCCTTTTAATATTTTACTTATTTTCAACAGAATCCATATTTTTTTCTTGTTGAGCTTTTTCCATTTTTTCCTTAACTTCTTGTATTTTTGCTAAATCTGCTTTTACATCAGCACCTGGCATTACACCACCAGCTGTCAATATATATTGAAAAGCATCTTCTACAGAGATATCCACATAAATTATATCTTTTTTAGGTACAAATACATTAAATCCAGAAGTCATATTTAAACTCCATGGTAAAAATACAGATTCATATTCTTCATCTTTACTTAAATATGGAGCAAGTAATGATGATGGTTTTGGCATTAAAAATCCAATAGTTTTTACATTTGGATGTGGATAAGGAATTAAAACGACTTGACTAAACATCGTTTTTGATTCAAATAACATTGTAGAAACACGCTTAACACTATTGTAAATAAATTTTACAACTGGAATTTTATCCACTACTGTTTCAAAATAGCTGATAATTCGCTGAGAAGCCCATGTCCAAGTTGATGTTATCCAGCCAGCAACTAAAATAACGATAATTAATAAGGCTACACCTGCACCTGGAAATTTAAGTGGTATATAACTTTCTACTATACCTTCTACTAAAGCAAATACTGTAGCAATTACAAAATAAGTTATAACAATTGGTACTAATACTATAAGCCCATTAATAAAATAATGTGATAATCTATTCATCATGTTAAGCACGTCTTCCTTTATCAATCTCTAAAACCTAATTCACGAAGTACATTACTGCGGTCGCGCCAATCTTTCTTGACTTTTACCCACAAATCTAAATAAGTTTTAGAGCCAAGCATTGTCTCGATATCTTTGCGAGCTAATGCCCCTATTTCTTTTAATAATGCACCACGTTTACCAATGACAATTCCCTTTTGTGATTCACGTTCAACATAGATAGTTGCACGAATATAAACTTTATCATTAGCACGGGATTTCATTTCCTCAATATCTACAGCTATAGCATGTGGTATTTCATCACGAGTCAAATGAAGTACCTTTTCACGTATCATTTCCGCAGCTATCAAACGTTCTGGTTGGTCAGTTACTGTATCTGCTGGATAATACTGTGGCCCTTCTGGTAAATATTTATTTAATTCTGCAAGTAAACTATCCAAATTCATTTTTTCTTTAGCAGAAATTGGCACTACACCTGCAAAATCATATGCTTTTGTATATTTTTCAATTATCGGCAATACGGATTGTCTATCAATTAAATCCAATTTATTTACAATCAAAATAACTGGTTTTTTTGTAGCTTGCAAACGTTCCATAATATAACGTTCACCGCCACCTAAATCTTCAGTAGCATCAACCACAAATAAAATAGCGTCAACTTCTTTTAATGTGCCTTCTGCCGCTTTTACCATGTATTCACCTAATTTATGCAAAGGTTTATGAATACCTGGCGTATCTAAGAAAATTACTTGTTCATTATCTGTAGTCAATACACACATAATTTTATTGCGTGTAGTCTGTGGTTTATCAGACATTATCGCTATTTTCTGTCCAATAAGACTGTTTATCAATGTAGATTTTCCTACATTTGGTCTACCAATAACTGCTACAAAACCTGATTTAAAATGTTTATTCTCCAAAAAATTAACTCCTTTTTAATCTCTACTTATTCCTAATTGTTCCATAACAAAATCTTCTTCTTTTCGCATTTCTACACGGTCAGCTTCTTCTATATGGTCATATCCCAATAAATGAAGCATACCATGAACTGTCAAAAATGCTATTTCACGACGAACACTATGACCATAATCACCAGCTTGTTCTATCGCTTTTTCTACAGAAATAATAATATCACCTAACATATTTACAGGAATTTCTCCTTCAATATTAGGTTCATCACCTTCATTTAAAGCAAAAGATATTACATCTGTTGGTCTATCCACTTTTCTATATTCACGATTTATTTCATGAATATGTTCATTATCTGTAAGCGTAATGCTCACTTCTGCATTATCTAAAGCATATAATTGACCAACTTTTTCTACAGCTTCTTTCACTGTATCACTTAATTTTTCATCTACTTCAAGATTTTCAGGTAAATTGCTTAAAATTATTTCCATAATAAAATCTCTCCTGATAACTTTTCTAATAAAATAATTTCTATATTATTTATCAATTATGTTTATATATATTTTTATCTTTATTATCACTAGGTGGATTAGCTGCTTCATAAGCATCATAAGCTCTAATAATTCGTGCGACTACATCATGACGAATAACATCTCTATCATCAAAATGTATCACAGATATACCTTCTAGTCCATCTAATATTTTTGTTGCTTGAGTCAAACCTGAGCCACTACCTCTTGGCAAATCAATCTGACTTAAATCACCATTTATTACCATTTTTGAACCAAAACCTAAACGAGTTAAAAACATCTTCATCTGTCTAGGTGTAGTATTTTGAGCTTCATCTAGAATAACAAAAGCTCTTTCTAATGTGCGACCACGCATATATGCAAGCGGTGCTATTTCAATGATATTTCTAGCTAATAATTTTTGATAAGCTTCTAAACCTAAAATATCTTGTAATGCATCATATAGCGGTCTTAAATATGGATCAATTTTTTCTTGTAAATCACCAGGTAAAAAGCCCAAACGTTCTCCTGCTTCAACTGCTGGACGAGTCAAAATAAGTTTATCTACTTCATTATTGCGAAGTGCCATAACAGCCATGACTACAGCTAAATAAGTTTTCCCTGTACCAGCTGGACCTAAACCAAAAGTTATGCTATGACGACGAATAGCATCAATATAAATTTTCTGTCCAATAGTCTTTGGTCGAACGCATTTTCCTCTTGAAGTAACAGTCAATACATCTGTGAATAAAGATTTTAATTCATTAGATTGACCTGCTTTAACCAGTTTTATACTATATCGAACCTCATGCATTGTAAGCTTTGTACCTTGTCTATACAATAAAAGCAAAGCTTCAATGACTTGACTGGCAGCATTTACTTCTCCTTCTTCACCATTGATTGATAAATCTGTACCTCTACCAACAATACGACAGGCAAAACTATCATTTAAAACTCGCAAAAATTCATCATTTTCACCAAGAATACCAATTGTTTCTGCTCTGTCTTGAAAAGGTATTTTTATTTCTGCAAAATTTGGCAAAAGCATTCGCCCTCCATTATTTTTAAAGTAATAGTCATATTCTCATTATAACATATTCATTCTATAGTGCTAAATCTTTTTACCAAAAAATTACTTAAAGACTTCTTATTCAACTTTTATGAAAATCAATCCTTTTCTATTATAAATTATATAAATAAAAAAAGCTATAACCATTACAAAATTTTATTTTTCTTAAAATTCCTAATGATTATAGCTTTATTTTAATCTTTATGAATTACGCGTTTTATACCAAATCGCTTTAAATATTGCAGTGATTTTGGTTGTTCTAAAACTTGAGCATACGTTATTGCTTTTATTATATGCTCTTTTTCAATATCTATTTGTATTTTTTTATCCTTATCTACAGCTTTTATCTCTGTTTGTTGAATAAAATCTTTTGCCTGTAGATTAGTTCTATTTTGCTTTAATTTTTCTTGATATCTATTTTGCAAATCCTGTTCATATTTATCGATATATTGTGCTAAATCATTTATTTTTTCTTGTTGTAAATCATTTGCCACAATTTCAATATTATCATTGTTCACCTTTGGCTTTGCCATCATATAATCAAGATTTCTTTTTCTATTTTGTCTTGGTGATGGATTATCATATATATCAGGAAATTCTTGTTTTTGTTTCTTTTTTTGCTCTCTACGTTTTTGACCAGTATAGATATTTATTATCATAAAAAACAAAAAGAGCAGAAAAGGTGCTAATCCTTCCATGATAAATTATTTTATTGGTACTTGTCCTTGTGGGACTGTACTATCTCCTGTTTTACTTATTGCTTCTCGCATTTGCGTATCAGCATTGATATTATTTAAATTATAATAATCCATTACACCAAGTTTACCTTCACGAAGAGCTTTTGCTAATGCATGTGGAACTTCTGATTGAGCTTCAACTACACGAGCTTCCATTTCTTGAGTATATGCTTTCATTTCCTGTTCTTTAGCCACAGCCATAGCACGTCTTTCTTCGGCTTTTGCTTGAGCTATACGTTTATCAGCTTCTGCTTGGTCTGTCTGAAGTTCTGCACCGATATTTCTGCCTACATCAACGTCGGCTATATCAATGGATAAAATTTCAAAAGCTGTCCCTGCGTCCAAACCTTTGCCAAGTACAGTTTTAGATATATCATCTGGATTAGCAAGTACATCTGTATGAGCTTCTGAAGAACCAACTGATGTTACTATCCCTTCACCAACACGAGCAATAATTGTAGGCTCACCAGCACCACCGACTAATCTATCAATATTAGCTCGAACTGTAACCCTTGCTTTAATTTTTAATTCAATACCATTTCTAGCCACAGCAGATACAACAGGTGTTTCAATAACTTTTGGATTTACACTCATTTGTACTGCTTCTAATACATCACGACCTGCAAGGTCAATAGCTGCACTACGTTCAAATGGAAGTGGTATTTGCGCTCTATGAGCAGCAATGAGTGCATCGACTACTTTATCCACATTACCGCCAGCTAAATAATGTGCTTCAAGTTGATTTACATTGACATTCAATCCTGCTTTATTTGCCTTGATTAGTGGCAATACAATTTTTTGTGGCGGAACTCTACGCATTCTCATACCAACTAATGTAAATATACCTACATGAACATTTGATGCTAATGCTGAAATCCACAATCCTATAGGTACAAAATGCAAAAATAACATAATCGCCACAATGACAATTACTACGATAAAACCAGAACCGATAATCGCTTCCATGATTAATCCTCCTTAAATTTATTTTAGATTTTACGTACAATAATACGCATACCTTCAATTTTTACTACACGAATTTTTTCGCCTTTACTAATATAACTACCTTCAGATACAACATCTAATACATCATCATCAATTTTCACACTTCCAGAAGGTCTTAGTTCTGTCAAAACAATCCCTTCTTTATGCAAATATCTTGAATAATCTACGCTACTTACATAACCTTCTTCACTAGAAGATGTCTTTGTCAAAATTATTTTACTCCATAATTTGCTCGTAGGTAATTTTTTTATTATCAATGCAAAAATTATTATCGCAATAACAAAAGAAATTGCCATCATCAACATTGCATCAATATCGCCACCCATAGCTAAAATCAAACTATATAATATGGCTACTACTCCGAGTCCTGCAAGTAATCCTATTGTTGGGGTTAATATTTCAATTATGATAAAAATAATCCCCACAATAAATATTGCAATCTGATATAAACTGACTAAACCTTTCACATAACTACTGCCAAAAAATACGCCAGCTGCTATGATACCTAGTAATGCCCCTATGCCTGTACCTCCTGTTTTTATCTCTACTAAAATAGCTAGAAATATAACACTCAAAAGCAATGATTGCAATATACTTGAATCTATAATAAAGTTCATATTATCACTTCCTTTTATTTTTCTATTCAGCAATATAAATAATATATTCGACAATATTTCATAATAAACCTTTTTATAAAAAAATAAGTAATCTAAACAATAGTTTAAATTACTTATTCTTACTTATTTATTTAATTTTCCTAATCGTCTCCAGACGACCACCATCATAGTAGAAAAGCATGCTATACCGCCCACAAAATTTGAAATCATTTCAGCATAAAAGACTCCATATACACCTAAATCCCATAAATTTGGTAAAAAAATCGTCAATGGAATAACTAAAATAACTTTACGAAATAGCGAAAAAAATGTTGCATATTTTCCCATACCTAACGATATAAACGTTGTCTGTCCAGCAGATTGAAAAGCCATCATAAAAAATCCTAAAAAATATATATGTAATGCTGGCACGCCAAGCAATAACATTTCTTCTTCACTATTAAATAGATGAATAAAAAACTCTGGGAAAAAATCTAATATGCACCAAGCTATACTTGTATATAATAGTGCTATCTTTGTCAAAAATTTTATGCCCTGTCTTACACGTAAATATTGCCCTGCACCATAATTATAACTGATAACAGGTTGAGCACCTGAGCGAATGCCTTCTATTGTCATTTGTAAAACATCACGTATAGAATTTAATACGGTCATTATGCCTACATAGATATTTCCGCCCCAAAATAACAATACATTATTGCAGACAATCTGCACTAAACTTCCTGTAGTGGCAAAAACAAAGCCTGAAAATCCTAGAGAAACAATTTCTTTTATCAATTTAAAATCTAATTTCATGCAAGATTTTTTAATGCGATAAATCGCCTTATCACTAAATAAAAAATGTAATACCCATGATGTTGAAATAAATTGTGCAATGACAGTAGCGATAGCAGCACCTTTTATACCTAAATCTAAACCAAAGATAAAAATAGGGTCTAAGATAATATTAATTATCGCACCAATTAATATAGTGAGCATTCCTTTTTTGGCAAAACCTTGAGCATTAATAAAAGTATTCATGCCTAGTCCTACCATTACAAAAATACTTCCCCAAATATAAATAGAGAAATATTCATTAGCATAAGGATATGTTTCATCACTTGCCCCAAATAAATATAATAAGGACTTTTTCATCACTAAGCCAATAATTATTAAAATACAACTACAGATAATCAGCATGGCAAAAGAATTACCTATTATTTTTTCTGCCCGTTCATCATCGCCTCTACCTCTAGCGATAGAACAAAGTGGTGCTCCACCCATACCAAATAAATTAGTAACTGCTGTAACTAACATAATAATAGGAAAAGTAATTCCTAATCCCGTCAAAGCTAAAGTAGAATTTTGTGCCAAATGCCCTATGTACATTCTATCTACAAGACTATATAAAACATTTATCAACTGTGCTATGGTCATAGGAATAGCTAAACTCATAATATTATATGCCATACTATTTTTAGTAAAATCGTTTTGTTTTTCTTGCATATTCCTTCACCTACACCTAATAAATTTATATAAAAAAACAGATAAGACCACTATCTAGTAATCTTATCTGTTTTCATAATTAACCTAGTAATTCTTTGACGATGGTATTAACCATTTTTCCGTCAGCGCGTCCTTTAACTTTAGGCATGAGCTGTCCCATGACTTTACCCATATCTTTAGGAGTTGTTGCATTAGTAGCAGCAATTGCTTCTTTAACCAACGCTCTAACTTCTTCTTCTGATAACTGTTCTGGTAAATATGGCATTAAAACGGCAATTTCAGCTTCAGTCTGTGCGACTAAATCTTCACGACCGCCTTTTTTAAATTCATCTATAGAATCTTTACGCATTTTTACTTCTTTGCTAATAAGTGCAATTATATCGTTATCATCAAGTTCTTTTTGACCATCAATTTCAGTCTGACGAATAGCTGAACGAACCATACGGATAACAGCAAGTTTCTGTTTTCCGTCTTCTTTGGCTTTCATAGCAGCTTTCATGTCGTCCATTAACTGGGCTTTAAGTGACATATGAATTACCTCCGTTTTTGAGCTAATTAAGCTCTGTATCTGCGTTTTCTAGCAGCTTCTGATTTCTTTTTGCGTTTTACGCTTGGTTTTTCATAATGCTCACGTTTTCTAACTTCAGCTAAAGTACCAGCTTTCTGGCAAGTACGTTTAAATCTACGGAGAGCGCTATCAATTGTTTCGTTTTTACCAACTTTGATTTCAGATGACATTTATATTTCCCTCCCCTCCACCTAACACGGGAGTGTTGTACTTAATAATCATACCCAAATATTATACCTTGCTTATAAGTGCATTGTCAACCATAACCTGCAATTATATACAAATTTGATATGATTTTTTTATCAGCCTGGTGGCCATTGCATAGAGCGACCGCCAAGTAGGTGGAAATGAAGGTGCTGAACTGTTTGGCCACCCTCTTCCCCTGTATTTGCTACAGTACGGAAGCCAGTTTCTGCAATATTCAATTTTTTAGCAAGCATAGGAATTACTTCACAAGTGATATGTGCTAAAAGTTCTTTATCTTCAGCAGTTGTTGCAAGAAGACTAGCAATATGTTTTTTAGGAATAACTAATACATGAACAGGAGCTTGTGGCTCTAAATCATTGAAAGCAATGACCATATCATCTTCATATACAGCTTGAGTTGGAATTTCTTTATTTGCTATTTTACAAAAAATACAATCTGACATATAAGGCACCTCCTTTTATAGTTTAATTAGTATAGAATTGACATATCAAATAAATATTTAATATATACCTAGTTTAAATAAAATTTACTTAAACTTTAATACTAACTCTATAACTTTATATATATTCGCTATTGAATTAATAAAATCCTTTTTTATTTAGATATTTTTTAAATTAATTCACCTAAAATACCATCTTTAAATAATTTAACTAATTTTACAAGGCGAATATCACCAGAAGTTATATCTCCATCATTTTTAATATACACTCTTATATAATTTGAAGTTAAACCTTCCATATATCCATCTTGTTCTTGTTCAAATAAAACTTCTAATTCGCGTCCTAAAAATCTTTGATAAAACTCAACTGCTGATTGTTCTGCCATCTTTTGCATCAAATGAACTCTTTGTTTTTTTACTGCTTCATCAACTTGATTTATCATTTTGGCAGCTGGAGTACCTGCTCGTTTAGAATAAGGGAATACATGTATCTTCATGAATTTCATAGATTTAGCAAATTCCAAAGATTTTTGGAATAATTCATCTGTTTCTCCAGGGAAACCAACGATAATATCTGTAGAAATAGCAATATCTGGCACTTCACGGCGAATATTTTCTATCAATCTAGCAAATTCTGCTGTAGTATAATGGCGGTTCATCGCTTTTAAAATCTCATCGCTACCTGCTTGTAGTGGCAAATGTAAATGCTTAGTAAAACGTTTATGAGTCTTCACCAATTCCAATAATCTAGGAGATATTTCAATAGACTCTAAAGAACCTAGTCGCAATCTTTTTAAATTTTCATTGGCTAAGCAAATTTCTACAGCATCACTTAAAGAAATATTTTCACCTTTAAAATCTCTACCATAAGCACCTAAATGAATACCAGTAAATACTATTTCATGGAAATTTTCTTCTACTAATTGGTCTACTGCTGTTTTTATACTTTCCAATTTACGTGAACGAATAGGCCCTCTAGTATATGGAATAATACAATATGAACAGAAATTACAACAACCATCTTGAATTTTTAAGAAAGCTCTTGTACGATGTGGTGTGCCATAAAGTGGAATGTCTTCAAATTCATGCATATGCATAACATCATTTACTTCATTAAATAAACCATCTTCACGAGCCGCTTTTTCTACCAAATCAACAATTTTATCACGCTGTTTAGTACCGATTACTACGCGAACACCTTCAATCTTGCTGATTTCATCAGAAGCAATCTGTGCATAGCACCCTGTTACAGCTATGATAGCATTATCATTTAAACGATTTGCTCTGCGAATTAATTGACGAGATTTTCTCTCACCTAAGTGAGTAACAGAACAAGTATTTATAATATAAAAATCAGCAGGCTCAGAAAAATCCACTATTTCATAGCCACGATTACGAAATAGACCTTCCATAATTTCTGTTTCTACTTGATTAACTTTACAACCAAGTGTTGTTAATGCAATTTTTGGCAAAATTTCACTTCCTCAATTAAAATAAAACTAAAAAACTACTAATATAAAATTAGTATAACTAAATTACAGTTTCCTATAAGATAGTTATACTAAACAAAAATCTTTAATATTAAATCTAAATCAAAAATTAATAAATGCCACCTAAATCGCCTTTTTCATACATGACGATAGTAAGTGCTGCAATTGATGCAGTTTCAGCTCGCAAAATACGTTTTCCCATAGATATACTTTTAAATCCAGCATCTTTGCATAATTGCACTTCTTCTGGAGCAAAACCACCTTCAGGACCAATCAAGATAAGATACTTTTTACTATCCGCTGATTGTAACATCTCTTTAAAGCTTTGCTCATCTTCTGCTTCATAGCAAATAAAACGAGTATAATCCGCATAATCTTTTGCTAATTGCTCTAAACTCACAATAGCTTCAACTGTCGGCTTTATTGTTCTACCGCACTGTTTTACTGCTTCATCAGCAATTTTTTGCCATTTTTGTTGACGAGCTAATTTTTTCTTATCATCATATTTCACTACACAATAACGGCTAACTACAGGAACAACACTTGATGCTCCTAATTCCACCGCTTTTTGCACGATGAATTCCATTTTATCGCCTTTTGGCAAACATTGTGCAACGACTACCTCTATAGGTGCTTCTGTATCAGCATCTTCTATATACTGCAATAATTTTAATTGCACTGTATCACTTGTACAAGAGATTACTTTTGCCTGTGCTACTTTACTTTCTTTATCAACAATAGTAAAAACCTGCTCAGGTCTTACTCTCATAGCATAAAGAAGATGTTTTGCATCATCGCCTTTAATTGTGATATCTTCACTTAGACATTCATCTATAAATAAACGTCTCATTGCATATCTTCCTTACGACGGAAAATAATTGCAGCCCAACCAGCTTTTTCATTCATTTTTTCTACCATAAAGCCATGTTCTTCAGCAGCTTTAGTAACATCTGCTATACGGTCAGCAATTATACCACTTGTCAAAATAGCACCATGCTGATTTAAATAATTATCTACATCATTAAACATGCGAATGATGATATCTGCTATAATATTAGCTATGATTAAGTCAGCTTTGCCATTCATATTTTTTAATAAATCGCTTTGGAAAATCTTAATATTTTCACATTCATGATTTTTTTCGATATTTTCTCTGGCAACATCAACTGCCACATTATCATAATCAGCAGCCTCGATATCTTTTGCTCCTAATTTAGAAGCAGCAATTGCTAAAATACCACTACCTGTACCAACATCGAAAACTTTCATTTCTGGTTTTACATATTCTTCCAAAAATTGAATACACATAGATGTTGTAGCATGTGTACCTGTACCAAATGCCATACCAGGATCTAATTCAATAACTATATCATTATCTAATGGAGTGTATTCTTCCCAAGACGGCTTTACTACAATTTTTTCACCAATACGTTCAGGATGGAAAAATTGCTTCCAATTATTAGCCCAATCTTCATCTTGGATTTCACTGCAATTAATCACGCCTGAACCCTTATCTAAAAATTGGCTCATTTCATCAATATGCAAACGCAACTGTTCTAATTTACTTGGTAAATCCTCATCAGTAGGAAGCCATGCTTTCACTGTAACAACTTCTGTTTCTTCAGCAAGTGGTATATCTGTATAATCCCAAGCTCCAGAATGAATATAAGTATTCACAAGTTCTGGGTCTTCAATCAATACACCAGATGCTCCAAGTTCATGAAAAATCTCTGCTACAGCTTCAGTAGCCTCATGTGAAGTTTGAATGCTAATTTCAGCCCATTTCACAGGTAAATTCCTCCTTAAATAAATACTAAATCAAAACACATAAAGATTATTATACGTTTTGCTTTGACAAATGTAAACCATTCATTATAAAAAATATATTTAATTTACATTCTCATTTATTATAAACCTTGCTCTATTAATTTATCAAATTGTTTTATCTCTTTTGCTTGGTCTTTAATGATATTTTTAGCAATTTTTCTTATTTGCGGATTTTTTGTATATGCTAAAATCTGTTTACTAGCTTCTAGCGCACCTTCATGATGATATTTCATTGCCAAAACAAAAGTATAATCTGCTGTTTTTTTATCGCGAGTTCTAGTTACAGCAATCATTTTATTCATCATTTCCGCCATATTTTCTTTTTCTTCAGCCACAAATTCAACATAAGCTTTTTCACTTAAATTACTACTGCTAAAATCTTCATTAGCTAAAAGCTCATTGAAATCTTCAATTTCTTTTGTCTGTGTCTTTATGATATTACGAGCTATTACTTTTACTTCTTCATTACTGCCATATTCTAAAATCAACTTTGCAGAATCTATTGCTCCTTGATGATGTGGTATCATATTAGCGATAAAATCTTTATCCACATTGCCACTTTGTACAAATTCTTCATTCATCATCGGCATATGCATACTATCTACAATTTCATTATTGATTAATGGGTCAAAATTTAGACGATTTGTCTGCGTATTTATATTCATATCATGATGTCCATGATAATCATGATAATGTGCATTTGCCACACCAAAACTATTTACACTACTAATAATTGACGCACAAGTTATAGCTAAAATTATTTTTTTCATTTTTCCAACCTCTTATTATTTAATATTTCATAGTGAAATTATATGATTTAGCTTTATAATTGTCAATATAACAATAATATTCTTGGAGGTATCTATGCTTAATATTTTACAATTACAAATAAAAGTCTTATCTTCAAAGGAACAAACATTAAATTACATTGAAGCTTATCTAAAAAAATTTCTTCATCTTCAGCCTGATATTGTAACCTTACCAGAAATGTTTAACTGCCCTTATGATAATAAATCTTTTCCTTTATATGCTGAATTTGAAGGAGATATTACTTACAAATTTTGTCAAAATCTAGCTAAAAAATACAATATCTATTTGAGTGCTGGCTCCATTCCTGAAAAAGATGAGCAAAATCATATCTTCAACACAGCTTATGTCTTTGACAATAGGGGCAATTGCATCGCTAAACATCGCAAAATGCATTTATTCGATATAGATGTAAAAAATGGTCAACAGTTTAAAGAATCAGATACTTTATCTGCTGGAAATAATATCACTGTTTTTGACACTAAATGGGGAAAAATGGGATTATGTATCTGTTATGATTTTCGTTTTCCTGAACTCGCTCGATTAATGACAGATTTAGGAGCAAAAATTATCTTTGTTCCTGCTGCTTTCAATATGACAACAGGCCCACTTCATTGGGAATTATTATTCCAAAGTCGTGCTGTAGATAATCAAGTATTCACCATTGGTACAGCTCCTGCTAGAAATTTAAATGCTTCTTATCATTCTTATGGTCATAGCATTATTGTTTCACCATGGGGAAAAATTTTAAATCAAGCAGATTTTGAAGAAACAGCTTTATTTACAACTATAAATTTAAATGAAATTAATCTCGTTCGTGAACAGATACCACTTTTAAGACATCGTCGTTTAGATATCTATGAATTAACACAAAAATAAAACTTATAAACTTGCACAAAATAAAAAAATAAGTTAAAATATCTCCTTGTTATAAAAATTACCAATTAAAAATAAATATTTAATAGGTAATTAAATATAGGAGGTATTATTATATGTTATTAATTAAAGACCGCTTTCAAGGAGTATTTCTTTGTTTCGTCTTAGCCTTACCTGCTTATTTTTTAGGTAAAGAATTTGAAATCATTGGCGGTCCTGTTTTTGCCATTTTACTTGGTATGTTATTATCAAAATTTGTTCGCGAAAAAGATATCTTAAAAAGTGGTATTACATTCACTTCTAAAAAAGTTTTACAATATGCTGTTATTTTATTGGGTTTTGGTTTAAATTTAAGCACTGTCATCGCTGTAGGTGCTACATCTTTGCCAATCATTATTTCTACAATTGCTACTTCATTAATCACAGCCTACATAATTTTTAAATTAATCAATATTCCTGCAAAATCTTCTATCTTAATCGGTGTAGGTTCTTCTATCTGTGGTGGTTCTGCAATCGCTGCAACAGCACCTGTCATTAATGCTAATCATAAAGAAATAGCTCAAGCCATATCTGTTATCTTCTTATTTAATATCATCGCTGCTTTAATTTTCCCTACTTTGGGTAATTTTTTAGGTTTATCTGATCATGGTTTTGCTATCTTTGCAGGTACTGCGGTCAATGATACTTCTTCTGTTACAGCAGCAGCTTCTTCTTGGGATAGCATGCATAATACTGGTACAGAAGTTTTAACTGGTGCTACTATCGTAAAACTCACTAGAACACTTGCTATTATTCCTATCACATTAGTTTTAGGCTTTTATCAAGCTAAAAAAACTTCTGGTCAAAACAAAGCTAGTGTAAAATCTGCATTTCCAATGTTTATTTTATATTTTATCATTGCTTCTATTATCACTACTTTCTTAAATTATTTTATGGATAGAAATATTTTTTCTACTGAAATATCTTCTGCTATTTTATCTTTCTTTGCCTTAATGAAATTCTGTAGCAAGTATTTCATTATCATGGCAATGGGAGCTATCGGTCTTCATACAGATATTATTGATTTAATAAAAAATGGTGGCCGTCCTATCATCATGGGTTTTTGCTGTTGGGTAGCTATTGCCTGCGTAAGTTTATTTGTTCAACACCTTTTAGGTTTATGGTAATAAATACAAATAATTTCTAAATTTTAGAAGCTAGAATATAATTTTTTATATATTCTAGCTTTTTTATTTTTAATTTATAAATTTTGTTGTTTTTACAACATACTTTTAAATTAAGCCTAATTATAATAAATATATCAATTAAATTACAAATAAAATTATTGGAGAGATAATTATGGAAAATAAAATGTTTTGCTTTCAATGTCAAGAAACTGCACAATGCAAAGGTTGTACACGTGTAGGTGTTTGCGGAAAATCTGCCACTACTGCTACACTTCAAGATTTATTAATTTATGCAACTAAAGGTCTTTGCGAAATCACTACTAAACTTCGTCAAGAAAAACAAGATATCAGTCGTAAATTAAATCAATTTATCTGTGAAAATCTTTTTATCACTATTACTAACGCTAATTTTGATGATGATATTATCAAAAAACGCATCACAGATACTTTAACTTATAAACAAGAACTACTTGCAAAATTACAAAATAAAAATAATTTATCCCCTGTAGCGCTTTGGACTACTAATGATGAAAATACTTACCTAGTAAAAGGTGCTACTATCGGCGTTTTAGCTACTGAAAATGAAGATATTCGCAGTCTTCGTGAATTAATCACTTATGGATTAAAAGGTATGGCAGCATATAATAAACATGCAAATGCCCTTGGTAAATCTAATGATGAAATTGACGCATTTTTGCAAGCTACTTTAGCTAAAACAATTGATGATAATTTATCTGGAGAAGAATTAACAGCTCTTGCTTTAGAAACTGGTGCTTTCGGTGTAAAAGTCATGGCACTTTTAGATGAAGCTAATACTTCTCGCTATGGAAATCCAGAAATCACATCTGTAGATATCGGCGTTCGCAATAATCCAGCAATCTTGATTTCTGGTCATGATTTACGCGATTTAGAAATGCTTCTTGAACAAACTCAAGGAACTGGTGTCGATGTATATACACATAGCGAAATGCTTCCAGCACATTATTATCCATTCTTCAAAAAATATAAAAACTTTGCAGGCAACTACGGCAATGCTTGGTGGAAACAAAAAGAAGAATTTTTATCCTTTAACGGCCCTATTTTATTAACTACTAACTGTCTTGTACCACCAAAAGCTGAATATAAAGACAGAATTTATACTACAGGTGTTGTTGGCTTTGCAGGTTGCAAACATATTCCTGGTGAAATCGGCGAAACTAAAGATTTTTCTGCTATTATTGAACATGCTAAAAAATGCCCACCACCAACACAAATTGAAACAGGCTCTATCGTAGGTGGTTTTGCCCATAATCAAGTTTTAGCTCTTGCTGATAAAGTAGTTGAAGCTGTAAAATCTGGTGCTATCAAAAAATTTGTAGTTATGGCAGGCTGTGATGGTCGTCAATTAGCTAGAAATTATTATACTGACTTTGCTAAAGCACTTCCTCAAGATACAGTTATCTTAACTGCTGGCTGTGCAAAATATAAATACAATAAATTAAATCTAGGCGATATCGGTGGTATTCCTCGCGTTTTAGATGCTGGTCAATGTAATGACAGTTATTCACTCGCTTTGATTGCCTTAAAACTTAAAGAAGTATTTGGCTTAGATGATATCAATGAATTACCAATTGCTTATAATATCGCATGGTATGAACAAAAAGCTGTTATCGTTCTTTTAGCACTTCTTTATCTTGGTGTTAAAAATATAAAACTTGGCCCTACACTTCCAGCTTTCTTATCTCCAAATGTAGCTAAAGTTCTTGTGGATAACTTCGGTATTTCTGGTATCAATAGTGTAGAAGAAGATATTAAATCTCTTATCTAAAACTTAAAACACAACAAAAAAGACGGTATTAAAACCGTCTTTTTTTATTTTCTTTATTTTTTCATATTTAAATATTTTTCTCTCAAAGCTATTTTTCGTTGCATGGCCTTAACAAATTCTTTTGCTCGAGAAAAATCTTCTTCATTAGGATGCATTGAAGCTTTTTGCCAACGTTCAAGATTACGAGGTGTCGCTGCATGAGGATCATTTTTATCAGCATTTTTACGTCTTTCAAGCATTGCTGGATTTATTTTTCCTTGGCTGGCAAAAGTTCCCAATACTTTGCAATTTTCTCCTAAATAACTAGCAGCTCTAGCAAAAGCAGTTATAGAATGTTCACTATTTAATTCTGCACCTTGTGTTTGAAATAAAATTACTGTTTTATTATTTAATTTTTTCAATAATTCCTGTACCATTTTATCTGGTTCGCCACGAGTGAGCCAATATCCTACAGCAATATTATCATAATCCTTAAGATTAAATTCATCTCGTATAGCAAAAATATCTGCCATATCTTCACCAAAACCATCATAAATAGCCTCTGCTATCTGTTTTGTATTTCCAGTTACACTAGAATAAACTATCAACCATTTTTTCATTATACACACTCTTTTCTTATAAATTAATTATTATTATAAATAAAAAAGATATAAATTCTGTTGTTTTTACAACTAATTAAACAAAAATAAAAAGGGATTAAGCATAAAGCCAATCCCTTAAATATAATTCCATTATTAATATTATTAAAATTCAATTTGTAATTTAAATTCAGTTTCCTGTTTTTCTTCTTTTACCCAAGTATTTAACATATTAATCATAGCAATAAAAGAAGAAGCTGAAATATCTTCAATGATATTCTGATTTTCTTTAGAACGTCCACCTACATATTCTAAGCTAATACTACTAGATAATCTTTCATCTGCTTCTTTAAGTAAAGTATTAATCACTGCATTTAAAGTTGCTTCATTAATTACTTCATAATCGCTCAAATCATTATTGCAAAAAATAGTTGTTAAATTAAAGAAACCTTTTTCTCTGTCGCTGATAGGTATAGCAAAATATCTATTTTCGTATTTTTTATTATAAGGCACATCGTAACTATGTTCATAATCCCTTACTTCATACTTACCTACTAAATAAGCAGTAGGCTTACTTTGCTCGTCTTTCACAACTTTTACCAATTCTTTAAAAGCTACTCTAAAAGTATTTTCTTTAAACCCTTGTTTATTAATATAGAGATAAACTTTCATTTAGTGCCAGGCCTCTTTTCTCTTCAAATTTCTATTAATAATAATACCATTATATTTATAAAACGTCTATTTAAATGAAAATTCAATAAAATTTTAATTTTTAATAATTATATTTGAACATAAAAAAAAGGATATTCTTTAAAAAGAATATCCTTTTTATAAATTTCATATCAATTATTTATTATCTTTACCCCAAGTACGTTCAAGTTCTCTAACAATTTCAGCATGTTTTTCTTCTGTTAATTTAACTTTAGCTTTGTAAATGAATGTTGCAATGATGAGTAAGATAAATGGAATTGCAAACATGATAATTTGGAAGTTAAGTAAATTATCAGGAGTTATGCTTTCTGCTGTAACTTTATTACCAGACATACCAACCCAAACAGCTGTGAAGCCTACGATAGCAGATGTGATAGCACCGCCTAATTTATCGATTAAAGGACGTACACAAAGTACGAGTGCTTCATCACGATGACCAAGTTTTAATTGACCATATTCAACAGTATCTGTGATTGTCATTAATACAACAAGGAAGATAAGTGGCTGTGGTAATGCAAATAAACCAGCACCAAGTAATGTTAAATATACATTTTGACCTGCAAAGTAGTAAATAACTACTGCAATTAACATAATAGCGATAGAATAGAAGAATAAATTACGTCTGCTGAATTTTTTAGTTAATGATGGGAATAAAGCAACTGCCATTAAACCAATGATAACGTTGATTACACCTAAGAAGGAGAACTGAGAAGAATCACCTAATACATAAATGAAATAGTAAAGGTTAAAGTTATTGATAAGGTTTTGACCTAAACCAAAGATAAGATAAGCAAATGCAATCCATAAGAGCTGGTCATTTTTCATTAATACAGAGAAAACTTGTCCAAAAGATGTATCTGTTTTGTTTTCACGAAGAGCAGAGTCATGTTCTTTTGTACCAATACCAAGAATGATAGCACCTACAGTAGCAATTAAACCACCAATTGCAGCAAATGCGAACCAACCTGTAGCATCACCTGCACCACCATTGCTATTTTCAGAGAAAGCTAAAACAATTGGAATAACAATGATAGTTACGAGCTGACCACCGAATACAGAACCAATACGTGCATAAGTAGCTGTAATTTCACGTTCACGAGAGTCAAAAGAAAGTGCTGGTATCATGGACCAAATAGCAACGTCTTTTGCTGAATAGAAAATATCCATAATTATATATAAGATAGCGAAAACAATTAAGTACATTATAGGGCTTGTTTCAGCTAAACCGCCAATATCTGTGAATAAGATAGCTAAAGTAACTGCGGCAATAACTGCACCAGAAAGAACCCAAGGTTTAAATTTACCCCATCTAGTTTTTGTTTTATCGATAGTATTACCAATGAATGGGTCAATGAAAAGTTCCGCAACACGAATAACAAGAATAACTGTTGTTACAAGACCGATCATATATTCATTATAACTTGTATCATCTGTATTAAATAAATTACTTGTTACGAAAATCATAAAATAAGTACCAATCATTGCATAGAAAAAGTCATGCCCAAAGGTACCGCACGCATATGCCACACGTGATAAAAATCTTGACATATAAAGGCCTCCCATTATGTTATTAAAAATTTAATGACTACACTAAAAATTATTTAACTGTGTTAATATATTCGATGATAGCATCAGCTATTTTATCTAAAGGAGCATTGCTAGTATTTACAATTAAATCATAGTTAGAAGCTTCGCCCCATTTTTTACCTGTGTAATAATTGTAATATCTAGCTCTTTTTTCGTTTTCTGCGTCCAATTCTTTTAAAGTTTTACCTTCATAAACTTCTTTGCCTCTTTTTTCTCTATATTCATCATTTGCACAAACAAAGATAGAGAAATGATTTGGCATATCTTCTAATACATAATCAGCGCAACGACCTAAGATAACACATGGTCCATCATTAGCAAGTTTTCTTACTACACTAGCTTCAGATAAGAACATGCCTCTACTAGATTCACCCATGCGAGTACCAAAAGAATGGAATGGCATGAATGTCAATGTCAATGGATGAACAGTATTTTCTAAATCTAATAAATCTTGTTCAGATAAATCATTAATACCTAATTTAGCTGCTGCGATATGCACAATTTGTCTATCGTACAATTTTACATTTAATTTTTTAGCTAAAATTTCAGCTAATTCACGACCACCGCAACCATACTGTCTACTTATTGTAATTACTGTATTTGAGTTCATATTAAATCCCTCTCTTTAATATTAAAATATAATAAATAAGAAAATGCTCAACTTATCAAATATATAATAATAAATAAAAGTATATGATTTTTTTGAAAATTTTTATTTTGAAAACGTTTACAATTAACCTGAAATGTACATTTCTATCTAAAAGCTTTGTTATTATTATATTTTATATCGTTACCAATAGCAATGTTTTATGTTGCTAAAATTTGTTTAAATGTTGTATATTATGTAAAATTATAAAAAAAGAACTGTACTAAATTTTAGTACAGTTCTTTTATCTTCATATTTATATATTATTTACTGATATCTTTCCAAGTACGTTCAAGTTCTTTAACGATTTCAGCATGTTTTTCTTCAGTAAGAGTAACTTTTGTTTTGTAAAGTAATGTTGCGATGAGCATGAATACGATTGGCACAGCAAACATGATTAATTCGAACATCATTTTATTGCTATCAGTAATGCTATCAGCTGTAGCTTTACCAGACATACCAACCCAAACAGCTGTGAAACCAACGATAGCACTTGTTACAGCACCGGATAATTTGTTAACTAATGGTCTGATGGAAAGGATAAGGGATTCATCACGGTGACCAATTTTTAACTGACCATATTCAACAGTATCTGTGATTGTCATTAATACTACTAAGAATACAAGTGGCTGTGGTAAGTTGAATAAACCAGCTGCGATTAATACTAATACAGAGTTTGTACCAGCGAAAGCATAGATGAGCAATGCAACGATCATGATTACGATAGAATAGAAGAATAAGTTTCTTCTTTTGAATTTAGTTGTTAATACAGGGAATAAAGCAACTGCTAATAAACCAATGATAACGTTGATAATACCTAAGAAGGATAAATAAGTGGAATCACCTAAAATGTAAGCGAAATAGTACATCTGGAAGGAGTTTACTAAGTCCTGACCGAAGCAGAAGATAAGGAATGTAATAGCGATCCACATTAACTGGTCATTTTTACCTAAGATAGAGAATACTTCTTTGAAAGTTGTTTCTTTTTTGTTTTCACGAAGAGCGGAAGCTTGTTCTTTTGTACCAAGACCAAGGATAACAGCACCTAATAAAGATACACCGCCACCGATTAAAGCGAAAGCTAACCAACCATTAGCATCACCAACACCGCCGTTAGCGTCTTTGGAGAAGAATAATACGATAGGAATAACCATTACTGTTACAAGCTGAGCACCAAATACGGAACCAATACGAGCAAATGTTGCTGTAATTTCACGTTCTTTAGAGTCGAAGGACATTGCCGGAACCATGGACCAAATAGCAACGTCTTTTGCTGAATAGAAGATATCCATTACTAAGTATAAAATAGCAAAGATAATTAAGTAGAGTAATGGATTAGATGTTGTTAAACCACCTAAGTCAGTGAACAAAATTGCTAAGCTTAAAGCTGCTACGAAACCACCAACGATAACCCATGGTTTAAATCTACCCCATCTAGTGTTTGTTTTATCGATAGTGTTACCAATGAATGGGTCAATGAAAAGTTCTGCTACACGAATTACAAGAATTACTGTCATGATGATACCAATCATGTATTCATTATGACTTTGATCTTCTGTGTTGAAAAGATTACTTGTGATGAACATGATAAAGTATGTGCTAACCATCATATAGAAGATATCATGTCCGAAAGTACCGCAAGCATATGATATGCGTTGCATAAGTTTATTACCATTATTACCTGACATTTATAAGTCCTCCTAAATAAAATTATAAATATTTAATAAAAAAATTATTAACAAAACTTATGTAGATAACAGCATCTATGCTGTTACCCTTCTATATTCTTTAGTTCTTTTATTCTTGAACTTTATTAATATATTCAATGATAGCATCTGCTATTTTGTCTAAAGATGCATTGCTAGTATTTACAATTAAATCATAGTTAGAAGCTTCGCCCCATTTTTTACCTGTGTAATAATTGTAGTATCTAGCTCTTTTTTCATTTTCTTCGTTTAATTCTTTTAAAGTTTTACCTTCGTAAACTTCTTTACCTCTTTTTTCTCTATATTCATCGTCTGCACAAACGAAAATGGAGAAATGATTTGGCATATCTTCTAATACATAATCAGCACAACGACCTAAGATAACACATGCTCCATCGTTAGCAAGTTTTCTTACTACACTAGCTTCAGATAAGAACATACCTCTGCTGGATTCGCCCATGCGAGTACCGAAAGAATGGAATGGCATGAATGTCAATGTCAATGGATGAACAGTATTTTCTAATTCTAATAAATCCTGTTCAGATAAATCATTGATACCTAATTTAGCTGCTGCTATATGAACAATTTGTCTATCATATAACTTTACATTTAGCTTTTTAGCTAAAATTTCAGCTAATTCACGACCACCGCAACCATACTGTCTACTAACCGTGATTACTGTGTTTTCCTTCATTAAAATCACCTACTCATTTATTTTATTATCAATATGAAATTGATAACGAGTTAATATTTCAAAATACCATATTTTTTATTTATAAATGCAATATTATATCAATAAATAAAACCATATGATTTTTTAGAAAATTCAATTTCATAAAATTGAAAACGGAAAACGTTTACACATTTTGTCAAAATACGAACTTATTTTATACATATCTTAAAGTTCTTGAACAAATGTTTGTTTTTATTTTTACAAATTTTCATTTAACTCAGCTTCATTATATTATTCTCATCACTTAAAGTCAATATATATTTCTCAAAAAATTTTTATGTAACAAGCTGGAATTTAATAAAAATCTCAACATAAATACAAAAAACAAACGTTTACATCAACAAATTTACAATCTTGTTATGGTTTAATTATACCCATCTCCCTATATAAAGTCAATATACAATTTTCAAAAAATTATATAAAAAATTAAAATTAATTACAAAAAAAGATATGGTTCTAATATCGCTACTAGAACCATATCTTCTTATACTTTTTTCTTCCATTTGCAAAAATAGTTTTCTACCAAGTCTAAAAAACCAAACAAAAATAGACCTATTAAACTTAAAACTACAATACCTGCGTACATATCTAAATAATTTACACGAAGCCACGAATCCATTATAAAATATCCCATACCATATTTAGTGCCAAATGTCTCTGTAAAAAACAATACTGATATAGCTGTCCCCATTGCTACACGTAAAGATGTAATAAAATTTGGTAATACAGCTGGCCATAGTATATTTAAGAAAATTTGTCTAAAAGATGCACCTAAACTATATAAAGGAAAAAACATTTCTTTTGGTATAGTTTTTATACTATCGCGAATAGCAACTAACACTTGAAAAATCACAATCAAAAATATCATAATAACTTTTGGTAATTCTCCAATACCAGCTAAAAGCATCAAGATAGGCAATAATGCAATCTTAGGAATAGGATATGTCAGATAAACAATAGGAGCTAAAATCTTATCACATTTTTTATAATATCCCATCATCACCGCTATAGGTACACCAATTATTATAGCTAAAAATACGCCTGCTATAATTCGCCAAAGACTATATAGTGCATGAATAGCTATTGTTTGTGTAAAAATATTGCCCAATCTTTCCATTACCAAAACAGGCGAAGGAATAATTGGCAAATGTACGATTATAGATATAACATACCATAAAATAAGCAATAATATCATTGCAGGTAAATAAAAATACCATGATTTATCTTTCATTCTTACTACCTGCTTTCTTTAAATAATTTCTTATTTCTTTACTTAGTGAACTAAAGATTTCTCTATCACGAAAATTCTTATCACTAAATAAAGGATTATCGATTATTTTATAGATACTTCCAGGTGCACTAGTCATCACTATTATTTTTTGCCCTAAATATAAAGCTTCTTCTACATAATGCGTAACTAATATAGTAGAAACTTTCTGCTTCTGCCATAAATCAATGAATACATCTTGCATTTCTTCTCTTGTAATAGCATCTAAAGCAGAAAAAGGTTCATCCATTAGCAATAAATCAGCTTTTAAAGCAAAAGCCCTAGCTAAACTTACGCGTTGTTGTTGACCACCACTTAAATTATTAGGATAGCGATTTAGTAAATTACTTAATCCTAAATTATCTACTAAATTTTGAGGTAAACCTTGTTTAGCTTCTTTTTTTATTTTTAAACCTAATAAAATATTTTCTTTTACAGTAAGCCATGGCAATAATCCATAATTTTGAGGAATAAAACCTATAGTTTGTTTTTTAGGTGAAGGATTTTCGCCATTTATTTGCACTAAACCCTGATAATTTTTTTGTAGTCCTGCCAAAACATTCAATAAGGTAGATTTCCCACAACCAGAAGGACCAATCACTGCACAAGTTATCCCTGTTGGCAAATTTAAATTAATATCTTCTAATATATTTGTATCATCATATCTTACATAAAGTCTATCTACGGTAATCATTTCGTTAAAATATCACTTACTATATCTTCATAATTATATTTTTCAGTTACTAATTCTTTTTTATTGAGCCAATTTATAGATTTATCCCAATCAGATTTTTCTGGTAATGCAGCTTTCATATATTTTGGCATAACTAAAGCATCTTTAGTTGCTGGTGGTAATCCTGCTGTTTCAATAACTAAATCCATATATTCTTCTTGAGGAGTAGAATTTAAATATTCTATAGCTTTATCATAAGCTCTATACATAGCTTTTATAGCTTCTTTTTTATTTTCTACGCTATCATTTGTAAATACCATTACACCTGGATTTATTTTCATAGCTTCAGAAGAATTTACTAAATAACTGCCATTTTTTACAGCAATACTGCCCATAGGTTCAGGAAGTACTGCACCATCTAATTTACCATTTTGTAACATTTCTAATCTTGTAGGTATCTGTGGAATTACTGTTTTATTGATATCTGCTTCAGTCATATTGTTTTGTGCAAGCATTTCATCTAAAACAAATTCAATAATAGTATTTTTAGATACGGATATATTCTGACCTTTCATTTCCGCTAAAGATTTAGCAGTATTGCCAGTACCTGCAATCAAACAGTAATTGCCATTAGTAGAAGAAGTTATTTTTACATCAAATCCTCCAGCTTTAGCAAATCCTGCTGCTAGCATATCAGATACGCCACCATCTAAATTGCCACTTTGAAGGGCACTATCTCTATCCATAGCACTTTTAAAATACTGTAGCTCTACGTCTACACCTTCTTCTTTAAAATAGCCTTTTTCTTGAGCAATAATAAATGGTATGGAATCAATGTCTGGCATTAATCCAATTTTTAAAGTTTCTGTTTTTGTATTATCTGCTACTTCTTTTTCATCTGTAGTTGAACCACAAGCTGTGCATAGCATAGATAAAATACAAATTGCTACTAATAATAATTTTTTCAAAGCATTCATTCCTTTCTTATATAATATATGCCTATGCTTAACTATTTAATTAATCCTTTTATATCATATAAAAAAAACTTAATTCATGCAATAAAAAACTGACGCTAATAAATAGCGTCAGTTTTATTTTATCAGCACGAAATATTATTTACCTGCTAATTTTTTATATCCTTCAAGACGTTCTTTTGCATCTTTTTCTGTTTTTGCAAATAATTCATCTGCAATTTCAGGGAATGCACGTTTTAAGGATGTATAACGAACTTCACCTTGAATAAATTCTTGGAAGTTTCCTGTTGGTTCTTTAGAGTCTAAGCTGAATGGATTTTTATCTGTGCCACGTAATTCAGGATTATAACGATAAGTAGCCCAGTAACCAGCTTCAACAGCACGTTTAGTTTCAAGTTGGCTCTTGCCCATACCTGCACGTAAACCATGGTTGATACATGGAGCATATGCAATGATAAGAGATGGTCCTTTATAAGCTTCTGCTTCAGCAATAGCTTTTAAAGTTTGGTTTTTATCGTAACCCATAGCAATCTGTGCTACATATACATAGCCATAGCTCATTGCCATCATGCCGATATCTTTTTTCTTAGTACGTTTACCAGTAGCAGCAAATTGAGCAATAGCAGCAGCTGGAGTAGCTTTAGAGGACTGTCCACCAGTATTTGAGTAAACTTCTGTATCAAGAATTAATACGTTAACATCTTCACCAGAAGCAAGTACATGGTCAAGACCGCCATAACCGATATCATAACCCCAACCGTCGCCACCAATGATCCATTGGGAACGTTTTACAAAGAAATCTTTTTTATCATAGATTTCATTTAAGAGTGCATTATCGCCTTTTTCTGCTTCAAGAAGTTCAGTCAATTTTTCAGCACGTTCACGGCTACCTTCACCTTCATTGATGTTAGCTTGCCAATCAGCAAATGTAGCTTTGAGTTCATCACTGCCAAGACCTTCTTCTAAAGCTTGAGTGATTTTTGAAGATAATGTTTCACGAACAGCTTTTGTTCCAAGGAACATACCTAAACCATATTCTGCGTTATCTTCAAATAAGGAGTTAGCCCAAGCAGGACCTTGTCCTTTATGGTTTTTAGTATATGGCATAGATGGTGCAGAACCGCCCCAAATAGAAGAACAGCCTGTAGCATTAGCTACCATCATACGATCACCAAAGAGCTGAGTGATGAGTTTTACATATGGAGTTTCACCACAACCAGCACAAGCACCGGAGAATTCTAAGAGTGGTTGTTCGAACTGACTACCTTTGAGAGTAGTTTTCTTCATAGGATTTTTCTTAGGTGCAACTTTTGTAGCATCAACAGCATAATCAAATTCAGCTTGTTTTGCAAGTTGAGTTGCAATAGGTTTCATAGCAAGAGCAGAACCTTTTGGAGCTGGACAAATATCAGCACAGTTACCGCAACCTGCACAATCTTTTGCAGAAATAGTGATTGCAAAATTTAAGCCTTTAGCACCAAGAGCTGGTTTGGATTTCATTGTTTCTGGAGCATTAGCTACTTCTTCATCTGTCATAAGTACTGGACGAATTGCAGCATGTGGACATACGAAGGAGCATTGGTTACACTGAATACATTTATCAATATCCCATTCTGGAACATTAATAGCAATACCGCGTTTTTCATAAGCAGCAGTACCTACTGGAAATGTACCATCTTCAATACCTTTGAAAGCACTTACAGGAAGTTTATCGCCTTCTTGACGGTTCATTGGATTTTGGATATTTTTAATGAAATCAGGAATATTAGCATTTGCATCATCAGCATCTTTAGCATCTTTCCAAGAAGCTGGAACTTCTACTTTATGAAGAGCTTCGATACCTTTGTCAATAGCGCCATTATTCATATCAACGATATGTTGACCTTTTTTACCATAAGAAGTAACAACTGCATCTTTAAGATATTTAACAGCTTCATCAATAGGGATGATATTTGCAAGTTTAAAGAATGCAGACTGCATAACCATGTTAAAGCGACCGCCAAGACCGAGTTCTTGAGCAATTTTAACAGCGTTTACAGTGTAGAAGTTAATATTGTTTTCTGCAATATAACGTTTCATATATGCAGGAAGTTTTTCTGTTAATTCTTCATCAGTCCAAAGTGTATTTAATAAGAATGTACCATTTGGTTTTAAACCAGCAAGTAAATCATATTTATCTACATAAGACTGTTGAGAACAAGAAATGAAGTTTGCTTTATTGATGAGATATGGAGACATAATTGGTTTTTTACCAAAACGCAAGTGAGACATTGTTACCCCACCAGATTTTTTGGAGTCATATGCAAAATATGCCTGTGCATACATATCTGTTTTATCGCCGATGATTTTAACAGCACTTTTATTTGCACCTACAGTACCATCAGAACCTAAGCCCCAGAATTTGCAAGCAGTTGTTCCTTCTGGTGTAAGGTCGATATCTTCATGATATTCTGGTAAAGAAGTGAAAGAAACATCATCATTGATACCAATAGTAAAGCCATTTTTAGGAGCATCTTTTTTGAGTTCATTATAAACTGCAAAAATTTGATCTGGAGTAACATCTTTACCACCAAGACCATAACGACCACCAACGATTGTTGGACGTAAATCGCTATTATAAAGCGCGGACTGAATTTCAAGATATAAAGGTTCGCCGATAGAACCAGCTTCTTTTGTACGGTCCATAACAGCAATTTTCTTAACAGTTTTTGGAAGTGCATTTAAGAAATGTTTTACAGAGAATGGTCTGTAAAGGTGAATGGATACAACACCGACTTTTTCGCCTTTTGCATTCAAGTAATCAACAACTTCCATAGCTGTATCACATAAAGAGCCCATAGCAATGATTACACGATCAGCATTTGGATCACCATAATAGTTGAATAATTGATAATTACGACCTGTTAATTTATTGATTTCAGCCATAGCATCTTCAACCATCTGTGGAACAGCTTCATAATAAGGATTTGCAGATTCTTGACCTTGGAAATAAATATCAGGGTTTTGGCTAGTACCACGAATTACTGGATGATCTGGATTTAAAGCATTATGACGGAATTTATTTACAGCTTCCCAATCAAGCATTTTGCCTAAATCTTCATAATCTAAAACTTCGATTTTTTGAATTTCATGAGAAGTTCTGAAACCATCAAAGAAGTTTACGAATGGTACACGGCTTTTGATAGCTACAAGGTGAGCAATAGCACTTAAGTCCATAACTTCTTGAACACTAGCTTCAGCAAGCATAGCACAACCAGTTTGACGAACTGCCATAACATCACGTTGGTCACCAAAAATATTAAGAGAAGATGTTGCAAGAGCACGAGCACTTACATGGAATACACCTGGGAGCAATTCACCAGCAATCTTATACATATTAGGAATCATTAATAAAAGACCCTGAGAAGCAGTATAAGTAGTAGTTAATGCACCAGCCTGGAGAGAACCATGTACTGTACCAGCAGCACCTGCTTCAGATTGCATTTCTACAACACGTACTTTTTGACCGAAAAGGTTTTTCTTACCTTTTGCTGCCATTTCATCTACAACTTCTGCCATTGGAGATGATGGAGTAATTGGATAAATAGCTGCTACATCTGTAAATGCATAAGATATATACGCCGCAGCAGTATTACCATCCATAGTTTTCATATGTTTGCTCATATTTTCAAATAAGCTCCCTTCTATATATATATACCCTTTTATAGGCATTTTAAACTATAACACATATTTATGATACAACTTTTTATAATATTTTTCAACTATGAATATACCTTTTATATCTATAATTTATCAGTGGTAAATCCATACTCATATAGAAAATTTTATAAACTATTATCATCTATAAGTTTCAATTCTTCACTAGAAAATACTATATTGTTCATTGCTTCCAAATTCATTAAAATCTGTTCTGGCTTTGATGCACCTATCAAAACACTTGTAACTATGTTATCTTTTAAAATCCAAGCCAATGCCATCTGAGCTAAAGTTTGACCACGCTGTTTTGCTATTTCATTTAAATTAGCAATCTGTGTTAATTTTTTTTCTGTCAAAATTTCAGCTTTCAAAAATCTTCCATCAGTTTTTATGCGACTATCTTCAGGAATACCTTTCAAATATCTATCTGTCAATAATCCTTGTGCTAATGGGCTAAAAGCTATAATACCTTTATTTAATTTATGTGCCATTTCCTTCAAGCCATTGTTTTCAATAGTTCTATCGAAAATAGAATAACGATTTTGATTGATGATAAATGGACAATGCATTTGAGTTAAAATCTCACTAGCTTTTGCTAAAGTTTCCCCATCATAATTTGATAAACCTACATATAAAGCTTTTCCACTTTGTACTATTTGATTTAATGCTCCCATAGTTTCTTCAAGTGGAGTGTCTTTATCCATGCGATGATGATAAAAAATATCTACATACTCAAGACCCATGCGTTTTAAACTTTGGTCTAAACTAGCAATTAAATATTTTCTACTGCCCCAGTTGCCATAAGGGCCTTCCCACATATCATAGCCAGCTTTTGTACTGATTAATAATTCATCACGATATTTTTTCAAATCTTGCTTTAAAATTCTACCAAAATTTATTTCTGCACTACCATAAGGAGGGCCATAATTATTTGCCAAATCAAAATGAGTTATGCCATTATCAAAAGCAGTGAAACAAAGTTTTTGCATAGTTTTAAAATCATTGTTATCACCAAAATTATGCCAAAGTCCCAAAGATACTCTTGGCAATTTCAAACCGCTTTTACCACATCTAGCATATTCTAACTTATTATATCTGTCTTTATCTGCTATATACATGAAAAACGCCCCTTTACTTTTAGTCAATATCTTTTTTATAATTATCATAATACTAATTCAAGTACGCTTTAAGTCAAGATATTACTATGATAAAGGGGCTTTATTATGGATAAACAATATTCAATTCGTGAAGTATCAGCCAAATTCAATCTGCCAGCTTCCACGCTTCGCTATTATGAAGAAGTAGGCATTTTAACTGATATTCCTCGCAATTCATCAGGCAAACGCATATATTTAGAAAAACATATCAATCGTTTAAAAACTATTTGTTGTTTTAAAAACACTGGCATGAGCATCTCTCAATTGCAAGAATTTTTTCAATATGAACAGCACGAACCGTCGCACATTGATGATATTTTAAAATTATTAACTAACCAAAAAAATCATATTCTAGCACAATTAGCAAAAATGCAACACGATTATAAGCATATTCAAAAAAAATTAGCTTATTACCAAGCTATGAAAACAGCTGTGGATAATCATACTACATTACCTGATTGGCAAGATTATAAATGCGATAATTGAAATATTAGCTATAATAATTTAACTAGAAATTTTTCCTTAAATTATTATAGCTTTTATATTTATTCTTTAACTAAAAATTTTTGTACAGCACTGCCATTTAAATAATTGCACAAACGACCTTGATAAAGATTTTTTTCTTCCATTTCTTTTACGATTTCATCACGAATTTTCCACCAACCTGTCTGCCAATTACTAAATAAAGTATTTTCAGCTGGTGCTCTACCAATTAATCGCTGTAAAACAATATTTGGGGATAAATGTTCTAAGAAATCAATTACTCTTTGTTTATAATGCTCACAAGAAATAATTTCAAATTCTTTATTTTCATATTGCTGAGCCATTTTTGTATTTTTTACGATATAAAGTGCATGTAATTTCACCTGGTCAACGCCGAGTGCAGAAATCACTCTAGCAGTTTCAATCATATCTTTATCATCATCCCATGGTAAATCTAAAATTACATGAGTACAACACAATAAACCATAACGCTTTATACGCAATACTGCATCAATATATTCTGCCAAACCATGACCGCGATTTATTTTTTCTAAAGTCTTATAATTTATTGTTTGTAAACCTAATTCTACACAAATATCAATATTTTTTTCTTTGGCAATTCTAGCTAAGATTTCTAAATAAACATCATTTATGCAATCTGGTCTTGTCGCTATATAAATAGCCACTATATCATCACTAGCACATGCTTCTAATACATATTTTTCTAATTGCTCTGGTGGCATATACGTATTACTGAAATTTTGAAAATACGGTATGAATTTTTTTGCCTTATATTTAGGCACTATATGAGCCTTATTCATGCGAATTTGTTCTGTTACGGATAATTCTGGTGGTAAATTTTCATAACCTGCACCGATACTACCACAAAAAGTACAGCCAAATTTCCCACATGAACCATCACGATTAGGGCAAGTAAGCGGTAAACCTATAGGCAATTTATAAACTTTCTCACCATAACGCTGTTTTAAATAATCGGAAAAAGCATAATATATCATTATAAATTTATATCTCCTTGTTTTATTTCTTGATAAAATACTCCATCATCTTCATAGGCAAAAATCATTGCATTCTCTTTTGCTTTTATTTGACATAATTTCGCTTCATTCATATCATAGGCAAAAACTTCTATCGAAAATTTCTTTTTCAAATCGCGCCATGATTTAAATTGATAATTATTAATATAAGCTAGTGCTTTTTCACTCATATAAAAATCATCTGTTACTTTTTTATCTACTTCTTTCCATGGCAACATATCTATTTTTATCTTACCTTTATCTGTCAATAAAGCATCAAATTTCAATACATTATAAATATATTCTTTATCTTTTATCTTAGAATTTTGCTCAATAAAATCATATAAAAATACATATAAATTCTTAGGAGCATGTGGTGCTAAATGCAATTTATTAGCTTGCCAATATTGAGCAAAATCAGCAAAAAATGTATAAGCGTCTTGATTGTACTGTTTGATTAAATTAATAATCGTATATTTAAAACGGCCAGCATTATAATATAATTCCAATACATCTACAAAAATCTGTAATTTTCGCATAGTGGCATAATCCATATATTTATTGCTGATTACTTGATATGGTGCTTGTGGCATATATACATAATCATGTTCTTGTATTAAATCATTCATTGCTGCACCTTTTAATAATTTCAAAAAGCCCACTTGTAGCATATCAGCTTGCAATAAATATACATCATTAAAAGATTTTGCAAAAGAAGTAATATCTTCATAAGGAAGACCAATGATTAAATCCACATGCAGATGAATATTTCCATAAGCCATGATAGATTTTATATTATTTGTCATTTCTTCCCATGGATTTGCTCTACTTATCTGACCTAGAGTTTTTAAATTCGTAGATTGAATACCTATTTCAAACTGTACTCTACCCTTTGGCATTTTCTTAAGTACAGCCTTGATTTCATCATCAATATGGTGAGCTACTATTTCAAAATGGAAATTAGTCCTGCAATCTTGTTTAGCAATAAATTCCAAAATCGGTAAATAATGCTTTTTATCTGCATTAAAAGTTCTATCTACAAATTTTACCTGACGAACATTATGTTTGATAAAATAACTTAGTTCGGCAAAAACTTTATCTAAAGAGCGATATCTTACACCTTTAGTCGCACAAGATAGGCAATATTTACAAGAATAAGGACAACCTCTTGAACTTTCATAATAAATTATCTTATCCTTTAAATTTTCGATATCATTATCATCATAAGGGAAAATTATTTCATCTAAATCACTTACAGTAACGGCAATATTCTCATCAATAGTATTATCACTATTTCTCTTTGCTATACCAGCGATTTTAATTTCTTCATTATTTTTTTCGTCTAATAAAGCCTGCAATAAATCATGAAAAGCTTTTTCACCTTCGCCACGCACTACAAAATCCACCATAGGAAAATCCTGCATAAATTCTTTTGTAGCATATGAAACTTCTGGCCCGCCACAGATAATTTTACAATTTGGCAATAATCTATGCACAAGTGGCAACAATTGTTTCACTAATTCAATATTCCAGATATAACAAGAAATTCCCAATATATCTGGTCTAGCATCAAATATCTGATTAGCAATATCAATCAAATGATTATTGATAGACACTTCTAGCATCTCTATATCACAAGATAAATCTTGACAATTTTTGTATATATAGCGAATTGCTAATGACGAATGTATATATTTTGCATTTATCGCGGTCAATAAAACTTTCATAAAAACTCCTCTTAACTTAATCTCTTATTTTTATCATCTTATTATTAAAATCTCATATCATAAAATAATACCTATATTATTATATATGTACAATGTATTTTTAGCAAAAACTAATGCAAGCCACTATTATTAATGATATAATAGCACTGTTACAATAAATTTAGTAACTCTATAAAATTAATAAGGGGAAGTATAAATGAAACTCGTTATAACTGTTATCGGAAAAGACCGTGTAGGTATTATCGCTACTGTAAGTAATGTTCTTGCTGAAAATAAAGTAAATATTATCAGCATCAATCAAAATATTATGAATGGCTTTTTCAACATGGTTTTAATTGCTGAAATGACTGACAAAAACATTAAATTACAGGATTTACAAAAACTCCTCAAAGAAAAAGGTGCTCAGCTTAACGTAGATATCAAAGCTCAACATGAAGATATCTTCAATGCTATGCATACAATCGGCTAATTTTAAATATTCTTTATTAATTAACTAAAGAATTTAGGAGGAACTTTTGTGATTACTATTAATGATATTTTAGAAACTAATCGTATGATAACAGAAAATAAATTAGATGTTCGTACGATTACATTAGGACTTAGTCTTCGTGATTGTGCTCACCCTAATTTAAAACAATTTTGTGATAATGTTTATGACAAAATCACAAAATCTGGTGAATTCTTAGTAAAAACCGGTGAAGATATTTCTAATGAATATGGTATTCCCATTATTAATAAACGTGTTTCTGTAACTCCTATTGCTATTGCTGCTGAAGCCTGCAAGACAGATACTTACGTTCCTGTTGCTGAAGCAATGGATAGAGCTGCTAAAGAAATTGGTATTGATTTCATCGGCGGTTTTTCTGCTCTTGTTGAAAAAGGTTATACAAATGGTGATAGAATTCTCATCAATTCCATTCCACAAGCTTTAGCTACTACAGACTTAGTTTGCTCTTCTGTAAATCTAGGTTCTACAAAAGCAGGTATCAATATGGACTGCGTTCGTGAAATGGGTGAAGTAGTAAAACGCACTGCTGAACTTACTCGCGACCGTGAAGCTATTGGTTGTGCTAAACTCGTTATCTTCTCTAATGCTCCTGGAGATAATCCATTTATGGCTGGTGCTTTCCATGGTGTTAGTGAAGCTGAAAAAGTAGTAAGCGTTGGCGTAAGTGGCCCTGGTGTTGTAAAACATGCTCTTGAAGATTTAAAAGGTGCAGATTTTACACAAGTTGCTGAAACAATTAAAAAGACTGCATTCAAAATCACTCGTGTAGGTCAATTAGTAGCTAAAGAAGCTTCTCGTCGTCTTGGCGTACAATTCGGTATTATCGATTTATCCTTAGCACCAACACCTGCTGTTGGTGATAGTGTTGCTCATATCTTAGAAGAAATGGGTCTTGAATCTTGTGGTGCTCCAGGTACAACAGCAGCTCTTGCTTTATTAAATGACGCTGTTAAAAAAGGTGGCTTAATGGCTTCCTCTCATGTTGGTGGTTTAAGTGGTGCTTTCATTCCAGTAAGTGAAGACGCTGGTATGATTGATGCTGTAAGCTGTGGAAGTCTTTCCATTGAAAAATTAGAAGCTATGACATGCGTTTGCTCTGTAGGTCTTGATATGATCGCTATCGCAGGAGATACTCCAGCTGCTACAATCTCTGGTATCATCGCAGATGAAGCTGCTATCGGTATGATTAATAATAAAACTACTGCCGTTCGTGTTATTCCTGTTCCTGGTAAAAAAGTTGGCGATACTGTTAACTTTGGTGGTTTACTCGGTCATTGCCCTATTATTAAAGTTCGCAGTGAATATAGTTCTGATGCATTTATTGCTCGTGGTGGTCGTATTCCTGCACCTGTACGTAGCTTAACAAATTAATTTAAAAAAATTTTAAAAAAGTTGTTGACAAACACGTAATATATAGATATAATATTAAATGTTCTCAAGGAACGCGCCCATAGCTCAGCTGGATAGAGCACACGCCTTCTAAGCGTGCGGTCGCAGGTTCGAATCCTGCTGGACGCACCACTTTGAAATCAGAGCCTTAGCAATAGCTAAGGCTTTTTTGTTATCTAAATATAAAATTTTAATTCATAAATAAAAAGAGACTCTATAAATTTTTTATCATTTATAAAGTCTCTTATTTTTTTATTTAACTTCAATCATCATAGCACGAACTACATTTGGTATATCATATTTTCTTTTCCCTGCACCTATACCAATTTTCTTTATGATAAATTCTTCTGGCAATTTATCTTCTGTTTGAATACCTGCAATAATAGCAGCCCCTGTTGGTGTAATTAATTCCCCTTTTGTCTGTGTATAATGTAATCTTAAACCATGTTCTATAGCAATATTTACTACAGCTGGCACAGGAATAGGAATTTGACCATGTTGACAACGCACAAAGCCTTGACCTTCATATATCTTTGGACAAACAACTCTATCTATATCCAATTTATCTATACATACAGCAGCAGCTACTATATCCACTATTGAATCCACTGCGCCTACTTCATGGAAATGAACTTCATCAATACTTACACCATGAGCTTTTGCTTCTGCATTAGCGATAATATTAAAAATTCTTATTGCTATTTCTTTTGCTCTATCTGTTATTTGTGATTTATTAATTATTTCTACGATTTCTTTTAAACCACAATGTTCATGGTGATGAAGATGTTCATGACTATGATTATGGTGATGAGTCTCATGATGTTCACTATGTAAGTAATTCATATCATGGTCATGATTATCTATATCCAAAATTACATTAAAATCACAAGCATCAAGTGCCATTTTCTTTACACGGCTAATTTCTATTTTATAACCATCTAGTGGTAATGTTTGTAAATTTTCCATTAAATAATCTTTATCTACGCCTAAATCTAATAACGAAGCTACAAACATATCTCCACTAATACCAGCATAACATTCTAAATACAATATATTATTCATAATCTAGCTCCTTTGTCTTCTATCTACATTATATATTAACTGTTAAACTTAACTTCATGTCAATAAAAAAATGAAAAAACCTACTATAATAATTTAAATAAATTTTAAATCATCATAATAGGCTTTTTTGTTATTTCATATAATTTTGTGCTTGCTCATTTAATTTTTCTATTACTTCTTTAGATAATAAACGTTCACCATAAGGATAAGCTACTCTATTTTCCTTATCTATATGTCTACGAAGTAGATAAACATAAGACATTGTATTTGTAACTATCGCCAATTTTAATTTTACTGTAGGCTCTTTTTGATACGCTTTCAACGCATTTTCCAATTCCCATACATATAATCTAGCTAAATTATGTTCTACAATCATGCCATGATTTACTAAATTATTTGCCATCTCATCTTTCGTTTCAAGCATAGCTTTGAATAAAAGTTCTTCTTCTTTTTGATGATGAGTTTTATCTGCATATACACGAATAAATTCTATAGCTTTTGTATATTCTTCAATAGATATTTCATTTTTTTCCATCAAATCTATTGCCATAATTTCAAATTTATCTACAAATTTACTGATATTATCATGTTCTTCTCTTAAAATTTCAAATATATTCATTAAATAGCCTCTCCTAAATCACAAAAAATTTTATACTCAATTAACAATCATCTAAATTTCATATATCATTATATAATAAATCATATTAAGCATATGTTGTTTTTCCAACATATTTTTAAAAACTTATAAAAAATTTCCATAGTATATACTAAATGATTATAATAAAATAAAGACTAGAGGTGATTTCATGTACAAACGCAAATATAAAGAAAAATTTCCTGTTATTGCCATTTGTTATGATTTTGATAAGACTTTATCACCTAAAGATATGCAAGCTCAAGGCTTTATTCAAGATATAGGCTATGATGTAAATAATTTCTGGGAAGAATCAAATGCTTTAGCAAAAGCCAACGATATGGATACAAATTTAGCTTATATGTATAAAATGGTAGAAAAATCTCAAGGAAATTTTCGTTTAGATAAAAAAATACTTGCTGATTATGGAGCTAAAGTTGAGCTTTTTCCTGGCGTCAAAACATGGTTCAAACGCATTCGCAATTATGGCAAAAAACATAATATCATCATTGAGCATTATATTATCTCAAGTGGCTTAAAAGAGATGATTGAAGGTACTGTCATGGCTCAAGCTGGTGAATTTGAAAAAATCTATGCAAGCTCATTTTATTTTGATGATAATGGCATAGCCAAATGGCCCGCTCAAGCCGTCAATTATACAAATAAAACACAATTTCTCTTTCGCATTGAAAAAGGTTTTTTAGATATAAATGACCCTGCGGTAAACGATTCTATACCTGAAGAAAAAATTCGTGTGCCCTTTAGAAATATAGTCTATATTGGCGATAGTGAAACAGATATTCCTTGTATGAAACTAGTAAATAGCTATGGTGGTCATTCTATCTGCGTATATAATCCTCAATTATCCAATATGGATAAAGTCATTAAACTATTTACTGAAAATCGCATCAAATATTTTGCTCCTGCCGATTATAATGAAAATAGTAAACTTGACTTACTCATAAAAACAATCATTGATAAAACCGTTGCCTTTGAAAAATTAAATCAATGTTATTTAAATGACAAAAAAATATTGACTACAAAATAAAAAGAGGCTATACGCCTCTTTTTTACTTACACTGCCACATTTTCTTTTCGAGATTTTATGATCATACCTATATAAAATAAAAATGCTAATAAAGCCGCTATTGCTGAACACATATAAACTGCTCTAAAGCCATATATAGGCACAACCATACCTAAAATATATGGCCCTATGCCATTTCCTAAATCCAATGCTATATATAATGTTGAAGTTGCTAAACTAAATTTATTTAACTTAACTTTTTGTACAGCAATAGTTTGACCTGCTGAAGGAATAGAACCATATCCTATACCTACTAAAACAGCACCCAATAATAATACTAAATTAGAATGAGCTAAAGCAATAGCAACAAACCCTAAAATCATAGTGAATAAAATAGGTACCATTACCACATGATTACCATATCTATCAATCATTACACCAGATATAGGTCTAAAAATTAAACAAGCAATAGAATATGCTATATAAAATAAACTTCCACCTAATAATAAACCAATAGTTTCACTATATGTACCAATATAACTCATTACGGCAGAATAACCAATCGCACCTAACAATGCTACGATAGAAATTGGAATAGCTGTAGGTTCAAAGAAAGTTCTTAAACGAAAAGATTTAACTTCTACACGTTGACGGAAACCTACTTTTATTTCTGTTATATTCAAAATAAAAGCCAAAACAATTAAACTAATTGATAAAACATCACATAAAACAAGTGCATATAGAGGATTTATCTGTGGTAAACTAATTCCTAAAAACGGACCAATTGCAGAGCCTAAAGTAATGCTCAAAGTGAAATAACCAATACCTTCACCACGTCTACTCTCTGGAACAATAGATGCTACTGTAGTAGCAATAACAGTAGAAGCCATACCATAAGTCATACCCTGTACAAAACGCAATGTACATAAAAACAACATACCATCAATAAAATGATAACCAAATGTACATATAGCATGAATTACTACTGCAATGATTAACATTCTTTTTCTACCAATGAAATCCATATATCTACTAATAACCAAACGTGCTACCAATGCGCCCACAATGAAAATCCCTGAGGCTAATCCTGCTTCACTGACAGAAACATTAAATTCTGTAATAGCCAATTTAGTTGTATAAACCATCAATAAATAAAATACTACAAATAATAACAAATTGCCTACAATGTTTAATACATAATCCTTTGACCAAAGCTTCTCCATAAAAAACTCCCTTTCTTAAATTTATTCCCCGACATAGATATTAATTCTATCATCTTTTTTATTTTTTACAATACTATTTAACTAGTATATAAAAAAAAGAATAGTTTTTTTATATAATCATATAAAAAACCTATTCTTTAATTCAACTACTTATTTAATTTATAAAAATACAATTATTGTTGAGCACTTTCTTGAGCTTGTTGATTTTGTTGTATAGGTAATAAACCAAATTCTAATAATTTATTATTTTTATCAAAAACAAAAACTATGGCTACAACATTTTCTTGGCTAAAAGAAGTTAAATATGTTACTTTGTCTTGATTATTATAACGTTCAAAAGAATAAAATTTACTTTCTTTCAAATCGCCAAATTTAGTTTTCACTTCATTTTTTAATGCATCATATGCTTTTGCATCAAAATTCTTTTTTAATCCATTATCAATATTTGCTACTAATTTATCATATGGAACTTTTTCTGTTGTAATACCACTGATAAATGTTTCAGCAACTTTTTGATCTTTATTTAAATCTCCGCCATCAGCTGCCATACACACACTAGAAAATGCCATCATCATAACAGCTACAAAAATCAATACTATTTTTTTCATTATAAAACCTCCCTTAGTTTTATTTATTTTTCTCTTACTATAACATTTAATTTATATTACTACAATAAATTTTATAGTTAATATAAATATCTATAAATAAATTTTATACTAAATAGATATTATTTTTTCATGAAACTAAATAATTTTTTCATTACAGCCATCTTTCTTTCAGCTGCTAATTCATGAGATATATTTATATCTTTTGCACTATAAAGAGGATTTAATACATCTTTAAACGCTAACCATTCATCAGAAAATAATGGACATTCCATAGCAATATCTACTGCTTCTTGTCTTACTTCTTCAATAATTGCCATATCATCAATATTTTTCAATACCTTAGCCATCATTTTACCAATGTGTTCCATCTGCACTTCTTTAAGCCCTCTAGTTGTTAAAATCAAACTAGATAATCTCAAGATTTCAAAATTAAGATTTTCATCACAAGTAGATAATACGGTTGGTTTTACGATAAAACCTGCACTTTGTAAAGCATTATGAGCTTTTTTACAGCTAATACCTAATTTAGTAAGGTTCACTAAAACTAAATTTGTATCAGTTCCTTTACATAAAATTGTAATGCCTTCTTCTTCTAGTCCTTTTTGAAGTGCTTTCGCATTTAATACAACTTGTTTAGTATACTGTTTGAATTTTTCTGTAGTTGCTTCTTTAAATATAACAGCTAAACTAGCTAAAATATTTTTTTTCAAAGAAAAATGTCCTGTAGTGATAACTGTTTTATCAATGATATCAGCTAATTCTTTTTTACATAAAATTACTGAACTTTGTGGTCCTCTTAAAGAATCATGTGTTGAAAAAGTTACTACATCTGCATAAGGTACTGGTGAAGGTATTTGCCCTGTTGCTACAAGACCTACATTTTGACAAATATCAAACCACATATAAGCACCTATATCATGTGCAATTTTAGCTAATCTTTCATAATCTATAACTCTTGGATAATTAACTGGTGAAAAAATTATCACTTTAGGTTTATGTTCTTTGGCTATTTGTTCAACTCTATCTAGATTTAATAATTGTGTTTTAGGGTCAATACTAAATCTAACAAAATTAAATTCTAAATTTTTACTATTACAATGGTCGCTTTTTCTATTATCTAAAGATAATATAGTATCGCCTTTTTTAGCTAAGCTATAAAAAACAACGCGAGAAGCAGCTGCTATACTTTCTAAACGAATAACTGCATGTTCACTGCCAAATAATTTATTAATGCGATTAATAGTGATTTCTTCTAAGCCTGTAGGTTTAGCTTCATCATGGTGTGTTGTCAATGTATTTGACAAAATACTACCTTCAAGATATGTGCTTAAAGGTGATGAATAATTTTCCTCTGGCATAAAAGATAAGGTATATTTTTGTCTTTGTAACTCTTCTTGAAAGAATGTATATAATTCTGTATCAAATGAAGCAATCGTACTAAGAGCATTTTCTCTATCCATAAAATCAATCCTTTAACTATAAATAAAATCTAAAATAAAACTCTCTTATACTATCTGATATTCATCATGGGAAAAATGGCCAGAAGAAAGGAATTACAATCATGCAAACAACTAAAGAAACCATAACAAGTGGCAAACCGACTTTTACATAATCCATAAATTTAAAATGACCTGGTATCAGTACCAAAGTATTCGGTGGCGTTGCAACTGGTGTTGTAAATGCACAAGAAGCAGCAATACCTATTGCCATAAGCACAGGATAAGGTGATGCACCTATAGATTGTGCTATAGATATACCAATTGGTGCTAATAACGCTGCAGCAGCTGTATTTGACATAAATTGTGTAAGCCCACAAGATAAAATAAACATTGCTACAACTATTAACATTGGAGATGGATTATCCCCAATAATTCCTACTACACCATCTGCTATCATTTTACCTGCGCCACTTTTATCCATAGCAGAAGCAAGTGGTAGCATACCTGCAAATAAGAAAATAGTAACCCAGTCAATACCTAAATAAGCTTGTTTTTCAGATAAACAACCTGTTAATACGCAAGCTAACGCTCCTATTATTGCTGTAGTTTGCATTGGTATACCAATATTTTTTTCAAAAGCCATACCTAATACAACTAAAATTAAGATAACAGTACATATTATCATTTTCTTTGGATCTTTGACTTCATCTGAAGCTTTATCATTCTCTACAGTTTCTACATAATGTCTAGGGCAGAATTTTCTACCTATACTTAACATATAAACCATACCAGCTATAGATAAAGGTACACCAATATACGCAAATTCAAAAAATCCAAAAGGTTCTAATCCTGTTGCCTGAAGTGTTGCACTCATTAAAATATTTGGTGGGGTACCAACCATGGTGATTGTTCCACCAACATTTGCAGCTACTGCTAATGCCATCAATTGTGGGGATACAGGTATTTTTGCTACCGCACAAATTTGAATTACTACTGGCATCAAACAAGCTACTGTAGCTGTATTTGATGATACTGCTGATAATAAAATAGTAATACACATCAAAGCTGCCATCAAACGATTTTCACTAGTTCCAGCGCTTTTTACTACTTTTATACCAATTTTTTGTGCCAATCCAGTCTGAAACATCGCTGCTCCAATGACAAACATACCAGCAAATAAAACTACTGTGGAATCAGAAAGACCAGAAAACACTTGTTGTGGAGTAAGTACTCCTAAAAGACCTAATGCAATAGATGCACCTATAGCCGTAACAGCCAATGGAATAAGCTCTGTTACAAAGAAAAATGCTGCTACAGCTAAAACGCATAAAGTTATTACTGCAGGGCTCATAAAATTCCTCCTATCAAATATTTTTTTTATTTCTGCAACAGTAATTTTTATTATATCATAATTATTCATAAATTCTAAGACAATACGAAAAAAGATTACATATTTTTAAGTTTTACTATTGAAAATTATTTATTTATTAAATTTTGTAACATTTTAGTCATATGAAAAAAATTATAAAAAAGTATTGCAAAATACATAAATGAGCAGTATAATAATTTTTGTTATTAATGACTCACTAGCTCAATTGGTAGAGCATCTGACTCTTAATCAGCAGGTTCCGGGTTCGAGTCCCGGGTGGGTCACCATATGATTTATAAAATTAAAGCAACTATCAATGATAGTTGCTTTTTGTTTTTTACTACTTGATAAAATTTTATTTACCATAAAATTACCAGCTAAAATTAAGAAAAACTCCTCTAAAGCTTGAAAATTAAACCTTTTTATAAAATCTCCAAAAATCCTATTATCGCTGGTAAAAAACAACTAAAATCCTTGTATATCAATACTTTTAATAGTATAATGAAAATCATAAAGATTGATTTTTCTAGCATTTAACTTTAACAAGTGTTGTATTTGAATCCCCTTCAAAAAATATTATGCTCATACCCCCCTATATTTAACTTTAACAAGTGTTGTATTTGAATATTGGAATTGCAGCTTCATCTGATTCTTCTGCAAAAATTTAACTTTAACAAGTGTTGTATTTGAATTACTCAGGAAATTTATTTAGAGCGAGCAGAGCAATCACAATTTAACTTTAACAAGTGTTGTATTTGAATTAACTTCGGTTGCGTAAAATATTTAAATTACTGTCTAATTTAACTTTAACAAGTGTTGTATTTGAATAATTTAAAGCAGTTTGTGATGATAATTCTATGCTATGATTTAACTTTAACAAGTGTTGTATTTGAATGTACCACAATCACAACGGCACAATATTTTATTGCCTATTTAACTTTAACAAGTGTTGTATTTGAATAAATCTTGACGCCACCCTTTTCCCATGTATTTACATTTAACTTTAACAAGTGTTGTATTTGAATAAAAATAAAATTGAAGAATACGAAGCAACATTTAAATTTAACTTTAACAAGTGTTGTATTTGAATTTTTGTTTTTATTTTTTATAAGACATGCACTGCAACATTTAACTTTAACAAGTGTTGTATTTGAATCCTTGTTCGGTACTTTTGTATTTTAATGTATTTTGTATTTAACTTTAACAAGTGTTGTATTTGAATGGTTTAGATTTTAGCGGAAGCTCTATGGATATATTAATTTAACTTTAACAAGTGTTGTATTTGAATTCACCCATGCTACCAACGTTTGTAGTAACAACGTCAATTTAACTTTAACAAGTGTTGTATTTGAATGCGTAGGTTACTACAGTGTCGCTTGTCGTTTGTATTATTTAACTTTAACAAGTGTTGTATTTGAATTTTTCTGGGTATAAGCACCCAAGTGTCTTGATGTTCAATTTAACTTTAACAAGTGTTGTATTTGAATTATCAAAATTTAATCTATTGAGTAAAAAACAGTTGGATTTAACTTTAACAAGTGTTGTATTTGAATCTGGTTTTATTCTCAAGAAATTTTACGGAATAATCAAATTTAACTTTAACAAGTGTTGTATTTGAATTCGTTTAGTGGTGAACGGAAAGCTAACAAGTCCCCAATTTAACTTTAACAAGTGTTGTATTTGAATGGCGATAAGCCACGACAATACATCTCAATCATGGAAATTTAACTTTAACAAGTGTTGTATTTGAATTTTTATGGAAAAAATAGGTGATATAAAAAAAATTATAATTTAACTTTAACAAGTGTTGTATTTGAATACAAGATAAATCATTGCAAATGCTTATCTATGAAGCATTTAACTTTAACAAGTGTTGTATTTGAATTTAGATACAATGTATCCAATACCAAAATGAGCAAATATTTAACTTTAACAAGTGTTGTATTTGAATGCAATGGAGAAAGCGATTATGAATACCAATTTTAATTTAACTTTAACAAGTGTTGTATTTGAATATAAATAACCAACTGTACTTTTAGGGATTTTCAGTAAATTTAACTTTAACAAGTGTTGTATTTGAATCACAAGCCCAAAAAATGAGTGGACTTGTCAATATCGATTTAACTTTAACAAGTGTTGTATTTGAATTATCCGTAACCACGAGATAAGCTACAGCACTTTTAATTTAACTTTAACAAGTGTTGTATTTGAATCGTATTTGGCTTAGTAGAACTGGAGATTATGGAAACATTTAACTTTAACAAGTGTTGTATTTGAATGCAGAGGCAGGGAAATCGGCGGGGCATTTGGATATAATTTAACTTTAACAAGTGTTGTATTTGAATCTATAAACTTCTTGATAAGAAACAATTTCAAAATTAATTTAACTTTAACAAGTGTTGTATTTGAATTCTGGAGTTAAAAGAATTTTTCGCCAAATTGGTATAATTTAACTTTAACAAGTGTTGTATTTGAATTATCCACCTAAACTCATAATGGCATCATTAACACCAATTTAACTTTAACAAGTGTTGTATTTGAATTAACGTACTGCATTTCTACCATATTTATTTTCTACAATTTAACTTTAACAAGTGTTGTATTTGAATTTGGCTACCTGATTAAGTTTCTCATCATAAGATTTTATTTAACTTTAACAAGTGTTGTATTTGAATAAATGAAATGATGAAATACAAGAAAAGTTTTGTGAATTTAACTTTAACAAGTGTTGTATTTGAATATTCTTCCTATTGTAGTATTCTTATCATTGCTATTAATTTAACTTTAACAAGTGTTGTATTTGAATTGTTAATTATCTCCTTTTTATTTAACTTTATATATATATTTAACTTTAACAAGTGTTGTATTTGAATTACGCTCGATTAAACGTCCTATTTCTTGCTGTTCAAATTTAAACAAGTGTTGTATTTGAATTGTACCAAGCAACGGAGCCCTCTTTGGCATTAAGGAATTTAACATTAACAAGTGTTGTATCTAAATCTTATTATTAAAAAATTATAAAAGGCTTTTAATAGATTTTGTCTTCTATTAAAAGCCTTTTTCTATTTAGAATTATTTTTCAATTCCTCTAAAAATTTCTTATCATCTTTGCTTAATTCTACTTTTTCAAGTAAGTCTGGTCTATTTGTATACGTAACACGCAAAGATTCTTGTCGACGCCATTTTGCTATTTTAGCATGGTCTCCTGAAAGTAGTACATCAGGTACGCTAAGACCTCTATACTCACGTGGTTTTGTATATTGTGGATATTCTAGAAGCCCATTATAAAAAGAATCTGTTGGCGCAGACTCTCCAGAACCTAATACGCCTGGAAGCATTCTTGATACAGCATCAATTACCACCATAGCAGGAAGTTCTCCACCTGTTAATACATAATCGCCAATAGAAATTACTTCATCAGCTAAATTTTGTACCACACGATTATCAAAGCCTTCATAATGACCACAGATAAATATTAACTGATCAAAATTAGCAAGTTCTTTCGCTTTTTCTTGAGTGAATACTTTTCCAGTAGGACACATCAATATAACCTTGCTATTTTCAATTTGCGTTTTAGCTTTAACGTCTTCTACAGCTCTAAATAATGGCTCTGGTTTCATCACCATGCCAGCACCACCACCATAAGCTGTATCATCAACTTGATTATGCTTATTAAAAGCAAAATCACGAGGATTTGTTATTTGTATATCTAAAATATTTTTTTCAATCGCTCTTTTAGTAATACTACAACCAAAAACTCCGCCAAACATCTCAGGAAATAAGGATAATATATCTATTCTCATAATTACACATCCTGATTTTCATCCCAAATTACTTTCATAAATCCATCTTCAATATTTATTTCAGTAACTACTTTCTTTAATGCTGGAATTAAAATTTGTCTGCCATCTTTAGCTTTAGTAATATATACATCATTGCTACCAGTTTTCAAAATTTCTGTTATTTCACCTAAAACAACATCATCTTGATTGATTACTTGAAGTCCGATTATATCAAAAGCATAATATTCTCCATCTTCAAGTGGTGGCACATCACTGCGATTTATTTTCAATAATTTATTCGTAAAACGTGCTACTTCTTCACGAGAATTAACACCTTCTACTTTCATAACTACAAAATTCCCCTGATAGCGAGTAGAAATAATATTTATTTCTTTATCGTCTACATATGCTTTTTTTATAGTATTAAATCTATCCGGAAAATCTGTTAAAGGATATACTTTCATATCTCCTCTAACACCATGAGCTGCACCGATTTTACCAATAATAATCTTTTTATTAGTTGCGGATTTCAATGATTTTTTCATCCTCTACGATAATTTCAGTATTCATAACAGCTGGCATTTTATCGCCAACTTTTACATTAAATACATGTTGCATAGTACCTTGAATAATTTCAGCACCTAAACCTAAATGTTTCATATCAGCAATATCTTGTTCAATTTTAGCTTTTAATTTTAAACCTTTAGCTTTGTCTACTTCCATTTTTTGAACAATTGCTCCGACTTGTTGAATATTATCTTCAGCATGTTCTTCTAAAAATTTTTTCTTTTGAATGTCGATTTTAGATAATTTTAAATCTACTTCTGCTAATTGTTTTTCCATTTTATCTAACATTTTAGCTCTAAATTTTTCAGTAACTTTTACTTTAATTGTTACTGGACATTGTAAAGAAATGCTTTCCATAATTATAACCTCACTTTAATTATTTCATTAATCTCATGATATATACTATCATATATATATTATAATGAAAAGATTTTGGATAAAGAGAAAGCCGAAAGTCATAATCGACCTTCGGCTATTTTTATTGCAATTATTCGATGATATCAACTGTAACTTTTTTATTTTCACAGGAAGCTGCAGCTTTCACTACAGTTCTCATGGCTTTGGCTATACGGCCTTGTTTACCAATGACTTTTCCCATGTCAGCTGAAGCTACACGCAATTTTAACAAAACATGATTACCATCAATGATTTCATCAACAGTAACTTGTTCTGGATAATCAACGAGTGATTTTGCTATTACTTCAACAAGTTCCTTCATCTATTTGCCTCTTTCTTATTTCTTAGCATGTTTAGCTGCATCAAATTTAGTCATGATACCTTTTTTGCTAAGTAAAGATTTAACTGTATCTGTAGGCTGAGCACCTTTGAGCATCCAGTCTAAAGTTTTTTCTTCATCAATATTGATAATAGCAGGTTCTTTTGTGGAATCATAGTTACCTAAGATTTCGATGAAACGACCATCACGTGGAGCACGAGAATCTGCTACAACGATACGATAGAATGGACGTTTTTTAGCACCCATACGATTTAAACGAATTTTAACTGCCAATGTTTTCACCTCCTTAAAGTGATTAAGTTATATTATAGAAGGTTTATCTAAAGAAAGGAAGTTTAAAACCGCCTTTTCCTTTTTTACCTTTCTTATTTAACTGTTTCATATTAGACATTTTCTTCATCATTTTTTTCATTTCATCAAATTGCTTTAAGAGCTTATTGACTTCCTGAACTTTTGTTCCACTACCCATAGCGATACGCTTACGGCGAGAACCATTGATGATTTTTGTATTTCTTTTTTCTTCTGGTGTCATGGCTCTAATAATAGCTTCGATATGTTTGATTTCTTTACCATTCATATCGATATCCACATCACCGAGTTTTTTCTTAAGTCCACCCATACCAGGTATCATACCTAAGATATTTTCAAAAGAGCCAAGCTTTCTCACTTGATTTAATTGAGATAAGAAATCATCTAATGTAAATTCATTTTTGCGGAAAGCTTTTTCCATTTTTTTTGCTTCTTCTGCATCAAAAGCAGTCTGTGCCTTTTCAATTAAAGTAAGCACATCACCCATACCTAAGATACGAGAAGCCATTCTATCTGGATAAAATGGTTCTAAGGCTTCTAATTTTTCACCAGCACCCACAAATTTAATAGGGCAACCTGTAACAGCTTTAACGGAAAGCGCCGCACCACCGCGAGCATCCCCGTCCATTTTAGTTAAGATAACACCATCTAAACCTAAATCATTATTGAAGCTTTCTGCTACATTAACTACATCTTGACCAGTCATTGCATCAACTACTAATAAGATTTCATGCGGTTTTACATCTTCTTTTATAGATTTCAACTCTTGCATGAGGTTTTCATCTATATGAAGTCGTCCTGCTGTATCGATGATTACAATGTCATTAGCATGAGATTTTGCATAATCTATTGCTTCATTAGCGATACGCACAGCATCTTTACAATCTTCTTTAGCAAATACTGGAATATCAATTTGATTACCGAGTATTTGTAACTGTTTGATAGCTGCTGGACGATAGATATCTGCTGCAACCATCAATGGGTGTTTGCCTTGCTTTTTAAACATCAAACCAAGTTTACCAGCAGATGTTGTTTTACCTGCCCCTTGAAGACCTACCATCATGATGATTGTAGGAGCTTTTGGTGAAATGTTTATATGACTTTGAGTCTGCCCCATCAATGCTGTTAACTCTTCGTTAACAATTTTAATAACAGCTTGTGCAGGTGTCAAGGACTCTAAAACTTCTTGTCCTACTGCACGTTCTTTTATTTTTTTAATAAAATCTTTAACTACTTTAAAGTTTACATCGGCTTCTAATAAAGCTATGCGAATTTCTCGCATGGTAGCATTAACATCATCAGCTGTTAATTTACCATGACCACGCAATTTTTTAAAAGTCTCTTGCAAACGATCAGCTAAATTTTCAAAAATCAAATTTATGCCTCCTTGCTATCATTTGTTAACACAGAAATACGTCTTATTATATTATTAAGCCTGTTATCTTCTGATTCCTGCTTTAATGCTAATAAATCAGATAAAATTGACAAAAGCTCTGTTTTTTCTTTTGTCGAACGGGCTGCCAAACCTAATTTATCTTCATATTGCTGCATGATTTGCTCACTGCGACGCAACATGTCATAAACAGCTTGACGTGAAATTCCTAACTCTGTACTTATCTCTGATAGTGAAAAATCTTCAAATAAGTGCATTTGTAGACAACGTTTCTGTTTGTCAGTTAGCAAAGCCCCATAAATATCAAATAAAGCGCTCATGTGCAAAAACTTTTCTAACATTTAAACCACCTGAGCTTTCATTATTCATCAAATTTAATTATGTCCTACGACTTTGACTATTATATATGACAAAAAATAACCTGTCAAGTATTTTTACTTGTCAGGTTATAAATTTTATTATTTATTTTTATCTGCTCAAAACTTCTTGATTTACCATGACTTTTGCTGATGTAGTTTCTTTCTCAACTGTTTTAATTGGCTGTTTATCTACAACACTGATAATCAAAAAGCTGATTATACAAATAATCCATTCAAAATAAATTACATGTGGCAATACATGTATCTGAGGTACAAATTGCCATAAAATCAATCCTATCAAACCTACAACAGTAGTGTAAAATGCTGAATTTTTACGACAAAGACTAGGCGCAAATACAGTAAATAAAAATACTACAGTAAACGCAGTAGTCAAACTTAAACCAATCATCATAGTTTTTAAAATTCCCACTGCATTAAATGCTAACCATAAAGTAGCAAGACCTACTAATAATATAACTAAACGATTTACTTGCAAAAATTTTGCAGTTGTTACTTGTGGATTGATAAAACGTTTATAAATATCTTGAGAAATAAGTGTACCTGCACCTAATAATATTGTACAAGCAGTGGAAACATCTGCTGCCCATAATGCTGCAAGTGTTATCCCTGAAACTACAGGATCTAAACTCATGATAATCTGAGGAAGTGCCATAGTTGGATTGATATCAGGAAATTGAACTTTAGCTGCTAAACCTAAAATAGCTGATAAAAAACCAATTGGGAAAATCAATACTCCACCTAAGATAAATCCTTTCTTTGCTGTTTTAGCATCTTTTGCACCGCAGGCAATCTGTACAGTTCCCTGCAAAGTGAGTGCTTGAGATATCATTATCAAAATCCAGCCCAATACTACAGCTAATCCTAAGCCACCAATAGGACTAAACCATGAAAAATCAACTACAGGTAAATTATTATTAATATTTACAAGACCACCATTATTATCTACGACAGAAATAGTTGAATATAAAATTCCTAAATAAATCAAGCTAACGCTTATCATATTGGACATACCAGAAGACCACAATCCACCCACAACAGTGATACCGATGAAAACTATAGCACTCATTATCATGCCTGTTTTCATAGAAAATATATCTGGCATAAGTGTTGATAAAATTGCCCCGCCTGCTACATATTGAAGTGAAGTAATACAAATAAGAATGATTGCTAAACCAATTGCACTTATAAGACGACCTTTTTTATCATAATAACGTTCAAATAATTCTGGTATCGTAGAACAACCCATTTGTCTATATTTCCCTGCGGCTAAAATTCCCATAACCACAGCACCAATAGCCCATGCTCCATTGTACCAACCAGCTGCAATGCCAACCTGCGTTGCATTTTCTGCCACACCAACAGTAGAAGCAGCACCTACAGCAAGACCAGTTACATTAAAAGCAATAAGTGATGTAGATAATTTTCTTCCTGCAAATAAATACTCCATAGGATTTTTATTAGCGCGATGTTTTACATAAAAAGATATTGCAAATAATAATACTACATATAGACAGACTATCATTAATTGAATAGACATAGTTTTCATCCTTTCTTATGATGTTAATCAAAATTTTTACTTTAACATCAATCTTTAAATTACTGCAGATTAAATTTTAATTTGTCAAAAACTTAAGTATTATTATCAGCTGATATAAGTTTAAAATAAATTCATCTAACTAAAAAAGCATACAAAAAAGCTCGCCCCTATATAGGGACGAGCTGTTATAACCCGTGGTACCACCCAATTTGCTTTTTTAGCCACTCATTCGGATACTAACATATCCTAGCCCATGATAACGGAGGCACTCCGACAAAACTTACTTAATTAATCTCAATTATTATAATTGTTCAGCCTTGCAACTCTAAGGTGTATTTCAATTTAATTCACTACTATGTCCCACCAAACCATAGCTCTCTGCAAGCTTCATAAATCTACTTTTCCTCTTCACTGTTTTTATCTGTCTATTACTATAACAATAAAATTCATATTTGTCAATGATTATTTATTGTAAACTTGTAAATTAAATGTGTAGTTGTAAATTTATTTTAATTTACTGCTCACTAACTCATGTGTGCGGAAAAAATTATATATAGATTTTGCTATTTGCTCGCTAATTCCTGGTACCGCCATCAATTCATCAACTGAAGCATTTTTTATATTTTGTATCGTTTCAAAATGGTCAAATAAACTTTTTCTTCGCTTAGCACCAATTCCAGAGATATTATCTAATATAGATATTTTATTGCGTTTTGTTCTAAGTTTACGATGATAAGTAATAGCAAAGCGATGAGCTTCATCTCTTATACTTTGCACTAAATATAAAGCATCTGATTGTCGTGGCAAAATAACAGGCTCTGATGATTGTTCTGTAAAAATATATTCAAATTGCTTAGCAAGCCCTACTACAGGGACGCTATAATGACCTGCTCCACGAATAATTTCCAAAGCCGAGCTCAATTGACCTTTACCGCCATCAATGATTATCAAATCTGGTAAATCATTTTTATCAACGCCTACATATCTGCGAGTAGTTACTTCCCTCATCGACATAAAATCATCTGGTTTTCCTTCAGTAGAATTTATCTTAAATCTGCGATAAGAATTTTTATCTGGCTTGCCATCTTGAAATACTACCATAGAAGCTACTGTTTCTGAACCTTGAATATGTGATATATCAAAACATTCCATACGCATCGGTGGCTTTGGTAAATTTAAATATTTTTGTAAATCATAGACAGCACCTAAACTACGAGCCTTCATATCTTTTAATTTTTGCTCTTGCTCTAATAAATATTTTTCTGCATTTTCTTTTGCCATCATCAAAATATCTTTTTTCACACCACGTTTAGGCAATAAAATTTTGGTCTTTTTCTTCTTTTCTGCCCAAAGCCATTCTTGCAATAATTCTATTTCTGCTATCTCTTCTGGTATCAATATTTCTTTAGGAATGTCCACCGCGTCATTATAATATTGCTTCAAAAAGGCTGTTATCAAATTTTTTTCATCATCATCTTCATCATTTAATAAAAATTGATTGCGACCTAACATTTTACCATTGCGAATAAAAAATATCTCTATACAAATTCCATAATTAGCTCTAGCAATACCGATAGCATCTATATCACCATCATCTAATAATATCTTTTGTTTTTCCATTATCTTGCGCACAGCTAATAATTGGTCTCTCAATCTAGCAGCTTTCTCAAAATCTAAATTCTGTGCTGCCATCTGCATTTTTTTCGCTAAATTCTGCTCTACAACTTCACTTTTACCTTCTAAGAATAAACATACGCCATCTACCATATCTTTATAAGTATCTTCATCAATATAATTAGCACAAGGAGCTAAACATCTTTTTATATGATATTCTAAACAAGGTCTATCTGCTAAATGCTTGCAAGTTCGCAAAGGGAATAATTTACGCAATAAATTTAAAGTTTCCTTCATTGCTGTAGAACTTGTATATGGACCAAAATATCTTGAGCCATCTTTGATAAGGCGACGAGTAGTTATTATTCTTGGATATTTTTCATTTAAAGTAATCTTTAAATAAGGATAAGTCTTATCATCACGAAGCATAATATTATATTTAGGATGATGTTTTTTTATCAAATTACATTCTAAAATCAATGCTTCTAATTCATTATCTGTAACTATCGTTTCAAAATCTTCTATATGCGACACCATAGCAATTGTTTTTGCTGAATGATTTCTACTCGATTGAAAATATTGTCGCACACGATTTTTTAAATTAATCGCTTTACCTACATATATAATCTGTTTTTGCTTATTTTTCATCAAATAAACGCCTGATTTTGTAGGCAATAATTTTAATTTTTCTTGTAATACTTCATTAATCATCATTTCATATTCTCTTTAATCTAATTATATTTATATTAAAACTCATTGCATCTTTAATTTTAAAGCCAAAATACCCAAATATTCACGAATAGCCATACAAGATGTATTTAAACTACCATTATTAGGTAAGAAATTAAAAATACTAAAGACTAACTCATCACTCATCTGGTAATCTGCTACATATGGTGTAGCTTCAATTCCTTCGCGGGCAAATATTTCCATTGCTCTTGGTAAGTGAAAGCCTGATGTAATTACTAATGGCTTAGTAAAATTATATTCTTCCATTATAACTTTGCTATTTTGCACATTTTCCACTGTATTTCTGCTCTGATTTTCTAATATCAAAGCTTGCGAACTTACGCCCATACCTTCAAATATACGCTTTTCAATATCAGCTTCTCGTCCTGTATCTTCAAACACCTTTCCGCCAGATAAAATAATAGGAATATTCAATTCTTTTTGCAATCTCATAACTGTAATCATGCGATTAGCTACATATCCTGAAACTTGCCCTTCTCCATCAATATCTACTACATTTATTGCACCGCCACCTAACATAATTATCACATCATTTTTATCTTGTTTTAACTGTTCAATACTTTTATTTTGATAAAAATTCTCCAATGGCTTAACTAAATGATAAGCTATAAAATTTGTAGATAACAAATAAAGCAATAAAGTAATCACTGTTAAAATATATTTACCTTTAATCTTTTTCCAATATAAATAAATATTAAATAAAATTAAAAGTGATATAATTCCTCCCGGTGGAATTATAAAAGCATAAAAAATCTTGACTAAATAAAGCATAAATATACCTCCTATAACGTACTTTTTCCCCTAAAAATTATAAATATAACAAAATTATCGTTAATTTCTTCATTAATTTTCATTGTAAAAATATCTATTATTTGTTATAACAGTATATAAGGAGGGGATTATCATCGAAATTTCTCTAGAAACAATTCAACAGACAGACGAATTAGTTCATCAACTATATCAAACAACACGTGCTATGTCAAAAAGTGTAAACCGTGCATTATACAGTACAAATATCTATGGTTCTGAATGGACTATCTTAAAAACAATTCACGATCAAGGCACTATGACACAGACAGCACTTGCTAACTATTTAAATATTGAACCTGCTGCAATCTCTAAAACAATTCGTCAGCTGATGAAAAAAAATCTTATCATGCGTCAAAGTGGTGAAGATAAACGTGAAAAATATATTTATCTCACACCATTGGCGATTGAACAATATAATGAATGGTTTGAAGTTATCGCTCAAAATTGTCGCCGAGTATTAGAAGCTGTCAATGTAGAAGAACAAAAAATACTGATGGACTTATTGAGCAAAATAAAAAATAAAGTCAATGATGACATTTAACTTTTAAAACATAATTATCATAAATAGTGTAAATAATAAAGAAGGGCATTATCTTATAAAAGTTAATGCCCTTTTTATTTATCATTTTGTAGCTGCGCGAATAATTGATTGTGCAACTTCTTTTATTGTTTTTCGTTTTGCCATACTATATTTTTGTATTCGACGATATGCTTCATTTTCAGATAGATTATATGCATCCATTAAAATGCCCTTTGCTCTATCTAATAACTTTCTCATTTCCAATGAATTTTTAATATCATCTAATTCACTTTCTAACTGTTTAATCTCATTAAATCTAGACATTGCAATTTCAATTGCTGGGAACAAATTACTAGGTTTTATAGGTTTTACTAAATAAGCTAAAACACCAGAATTCTTGGCTTTCTCTACAATGTCTTTTTGGCTAAAAGCTGTAAGCAAAATAACAGGAGCTAATTTTTGGTCAGAAATTCTCTTTGCAGCTGTAATCCCATCCATTTCTGGCATTTTTATATCCATAATCACTAAATCAGGTTTTAATCGCTGCGTCAATTCTATAGCCTTTAATCCATTAAAACATTCTCCAACGACTTCATGCCCAGCTTCTTCTAACATTTCTTTCAAATCCATACGAATGATTGATTCATTATCAGCAATCACAATTTTTAACTTAGACATCAACTTCACTCTCCATTAAAAATTTATAGGGAATAGCTATCTTGGCATGAACCCCATTATCATTATATAAGTCAAAAGAACCATTCATATCTCCTTCAATTAAAGTTCTCACAATTTGAAGTCCTAAAGATTTTGTCGGTAAATCAGAAAAATTTTCTGGTAGACCATTACCATTGTCATATAATTCTATTATATAGGCTTCATCACTTTGACTTATTTTAAGACCAATTTTACCATAATTTCTGCCTAAAAATCCATGCTCAATTGAATTTAAAATCAATTCATTTATGATCAAAGCTAAATTACTAGCTTGTTTTGATGGTAAAATTATTGTCTCTCCAATGAATTCTGTCTCCAATTTAAAATGACTATCTAACATATTTTGCTGGATTAATTGCAAAATATTTTTTGTTACTTCCATTACATCTATATTTTCATCACCTTGTTGTGATAAAAATTCATGCACAACTGATATACTTAAAATACGATTTACACTTTCTTTTAAAGCCTCCTTTACTTCCATTGAATTTGAACGTCTAGCTTGTAATCTAAGTAAACTAGCAATAGTTTGCAAATTATTTTTTACGCGATGATGAATTTCTTGTATCACTGCTGATTTTATTTTTAATTCTTTATCTTTTTTTCTAATTTCAGTAACATCAGATAAAATCACTATACGTGTCAATAAATTACCTGCTTCATTTATTGGAATATCTCTTCTAATTAATACTAAATTACCAACTTCAATCTCTTTTTCATAAGGACATCTTGGTAAAATAGTTTCTTTTTTTATATGCAAAGTCAACTGTCTATCAAAAAGATGACAACCCAACAAATTACTAGCACCTAAAACATGATATATTCTAGAAGCTACCATATTAGCAAAAATAATGCGTTCGTTTTTATCTGTAATGATAATACCATCACGCGAAGAAATTGATCTATACATTTTATTATCTGCTTTTTTAGGCGCATTTTCCAAAATAATAAAGGCAGTTTTCAAAAGACGAGTAAAACCTCTTGTTTGTGTATCTTCATAATTTATCTCAAAACAAATAACAGCTATTACCTCATAATCAACGACAATCGGTATAGTATACATTTGATAAAATTTACCAAAATCTAATTCTCTTTGACCTTCGTATTTTGATTTAAATTTAATAGTTTTATCAATTAAAGGCTCTTGTACTTTAGGAATTTCCTTCCCTATCAATGATTGTTTTATAGGATTATACGTAGTATGTGGTTCAAATTCAGAAACAACAGTGAAATAATTTTCTTTTTTGGAAAATGTATACATAGCTACATGCGCATGTACCAAATCAGAAACTAAAGGTAATACTGTATTAATTCTTTGTAAAAAATTAGCTTTCATAGCGGATAAATTAGTAAATTGTCTACAATTATTCAAAAAAGACATTATTTTTCACTTCACTTTCTTTAATTTATGCTTTTATTTATTTTTATAAAGAAAAAAGGAGACCTATCGTCTCCTTTATATTAAATTAAATTATGTTTAATTTAATTTATGTAATTATAAAACTCTACGTGCTCCAATATAGCAAGATGCCCAATAAGAACTACTTAAAGAATCGACAACTACTCCACGGCTAGAGGAAGCATTAATAAAATTACCATCACCCATATAGATACCTACATGAGATGCTCCATAAGTATAAGTAGAGAAAAATACTAAATCACCAGGCATAAGGTTATCATAAGATACTGGTGTACCTATTTCAAATTGTACATCTGCTGTACGTGGAAGAGAAATACCAGCTGTAGCAAAAACATAACGCGTAAAACCAGAACAATCAAAACCGCTTGGAGTTGTACCACCAAATACGTATGGCACGCCAATATAATTCAAAGATGAATTAATGATACGTTTTGCAATGTAATTAGAACTACGGCTTACTACAGGCATGTTACGTCCCATCAATGCTTGATATGTCATAGCGCCAACTAAACCATCATTATCCAAACCATTAGCTGATTGGAATGCTGCCACTGCAGCTTGTGTAGCTGGACCGAAATCTCCATCTGCTGTTACATCATAACCCTGACTTGCCAATGCTGCTTGAATTTCAGCGATTTCTGCACCTTGGTCTCCTAAACGGAAAGAAGATGCGCTAGCAATAGCACTCATACAGATCAAACACAAAGATAAAACTAAAACACGGACAACTTTACTCAAAAAAAAGACTCCTCTCAAAATCGCCTACGAGGTTAGCTGACGGGTTAGGACAGAGAAGGAAAGACTATCCATCTAAAATTTCAGTAAATTCTACCAAAATAAATTAGATTCACCCCAAAAAATTGGTTCTCCCGCTCCTGAGCTGGATTCGGCTTTCTATTTTTATTTTTTTATTACGCTCATAATCTATATTTTACACTATTTTATTAAAAACCTCAACCTATAATCAATAATTTTTATCATTTAGTTTAGTTCCTATATAATAATTAAACTAATTTCAACTGTTTTCATTATACTTAAGAAATTTTTTATTTAATTAAACAAAAGACATTGACATTTTGTCTAAATAGTGATACATTCTTAATTAGAAGTTAGCACTCACTATTATAGAGTGCTAACAATAGGGGTGAAAGAAATGCTAGATGAAAGAAAGCAACGCATTCTCCGAGCCATTGTAGATGACTATATATCTACTGCAGAGCCAATAGGCTCCCGAACAATTGCTAAGAAATATAGTTTGGGAATTAGCCCTGCGACAATTCGTAATGAAATGGCAGATTTAGAGACACTTGGTTATATCAAGCATCTCCATACCTCATCTGGGCGTATCCCCTCATCAAAAGGTTATCGTTTTTATGTTGATGACTTATTAACATTAGAACAAATGTCGGAGAATGAGATATCTCTTATCAATAATTGGTATGCTACTAAAGTACGTTCTGTTGAAGAAATTTTCCGTGAAACTTCACGTATAATCTCTCAACTGACAAAAAATGTATCTTTAGTTTTAGCTCCACAATTAACGCAAACAGCTTTTCAGTATTTGCGATTTTTACCACTTAATGAACATCAAGTAATAGCTGTCATCATGACAGATGCTGGTTTTATTGATAATAAAATTATCGATATTCCAAGTGGTGTTTCTTTTGAGGATTTTGATAATATCGCTAGTATCTTTAATCATTATCTCAAAGGTAAGCGTCTATCAGATATTAGTATGGCATCAATTCGCAAAATTCGTGGTGAAACTGTTAATTCCACAGTTTTCAATGCTATCATTAATATTATAGATGAAGCATTAGCCAAAGATAAGCAAGAACGACTTTATCTAGGTGGTGCAAGAGAATTAATGGAACAGCCTGAATTTCATAATATAGATAAAGTAAAAAAACTATTATCTATGTTTGAAGAAAAACAACTTTTATATGATATTTTACATGCACAAAAAGATGAAAGTTTAGCTGTTACTATTGGTCAAGAAAACAAATATAATGATATTAAAGATTGCAGTATTATCAGTGCCACATATCATTTAGATGGTAAACCAATTGCCACATTAGCTGTTTTAGGTCCAACACGTATGGATTATGGCAAAATAATTTCTTTATTAAAATTTATGAATGCTAATCTTGCTGATATTTTCCATAGATTTCATTTGTAATCTATAAAGATTAAACTATTTATTATTAACTAAGAAGGTGGTTGATTCATGGCTACTCCAGAAGAAACTAAAGAAACTATGCAGACTGAAACTACTTCTGATAATGAAGTTAAAGAAACAGTAGAAGAAACTACTACTGAGACTGCTGTAGAAAATGATGAAGCAACTTTTGATACAATAAAAAAAGAACTTGAAGCTCAAAAAGAATTATTACAGCAAAGCGAAGACCACTATAAAAGATTGCAAGCTGATTTTGCAAACTTCCGTCGTCGCAATGAAAAAGAACGTGAAGAATTATCTAGTGTAGTACTTCAAGGATTAATTAAAGATTTATTACCTATCATTGATAATTTTGAACGTGCTTTAGCTGTTGAAGGAGCTGCTGGTACTCCTCTTCATGATGGAATTTCCATGGTTTACAACCAATTAATGGAATCTTTGAAGAAGAATGGACTTGAAGTTATTAAAGCTGCTGGTGAAAAATTTGATCCTAATTTCCATCAAGCTGTAATGCGTGTTCAAGACCCTGAAAAAGAAGATGATACCATCGAAGAAGAATTCCAAAAAGGTTATATGGTACAAGGTCGAGTAATTCGCCCAAGTATGGTAAAAGTTGTAGCTAATTAATCATTTAATTAACTATAATTAATATAAAATATTTTATTAAATTGCATAACACTTATATTTATATATAGATGTTTTTAGGAGGAATTTATAATGTCCAAAGTAATTGGTATTGACTTAGGTACTACTAACTCTGTAGTCGCTGTTATGGAAGGTGGCGAACCTACAGTTATTACAAACCCAGAAGGTAGCAGACTTACTCCTTCAGTTGTAGGTTTCACAAAAGATGGTGAACGTCTTGTAGGTCAACTTGCAAAACGTCAAGCTGTTTCCAATCCAGATAGAACAATCGCTTCAATCAAACGTCATATGGGCGAAGTTAATTATAAAGTAAATATTGATGGTAAATCTTATACTCCACCAGAAATTTCTGCTATGGTTCTTCAAAAATTAAAAGCTGATGCAGAAAAATATCTTGGCGAAAAAGTAACTCAAGCAGTTATCACTGTTCCTGCTTACTTCAACGATAGCCAACGTCAAGCAACTAAAGATGCTGGTAAAATCGCAGGTCTTGATGTTCTTCGTATCGTAAACGAACCAACTGCTGCTGCTCTTGCTTATGGTCTTGATAAAGGCGAAGATGGTACAATCTTAGTATTCGACTTAGGTGGCGGTACATTCGATGTATCTATCCTCGAACTTGGTGATGGCGTATTTGAAGTAAAATCCACTAATGGTAATACTCATTTAGGTGGCGATGACTTTGACCATGCAGTAATGAATTGGATGGTAGAAGAATTCAAAAAATCCAACGGCATTGACTTGTCTCAAGATAAAATGAGTGCTCAACGTCTTATCGAAGCTGCTGAAAAAGCAAAAATCGAACTTTCCAGCATGACTTCTACAAATATCAACTTACCATTCATCACTGCTGATGCAACAGGTCCAAAACACTTAGATTTAACTCTTACTCGTGCAAAATTTGATGAATTAACAGCAGATCTTGTTGAAGCTACAATCGAACCAACTCGTAAAGCTATGGCTGATGCTGGTTTATCCGTTTCTGAAATCGATAAAATCATCTTAGTTGGTGGTTCTAGCCGTATCCCTGCTGTTCAAGAAGCTATTAGAAAATATCTTGGTAAAGAACCAAATCATGGTGTAAACCCTGATGAATGCGTTGCAGTAGGTGCAGCTATTCAAGCTGGTATCTTAGCTGGTGAAGTTAAAGACGTATTACTTCTTGATGTAACTCCACTTTCCTTAGGTATTGAAACATTAGGTGGTATTTGCACAAAAATCATTGAAAGAAATACTACTATTCCTACTTCTAAGAGCCAAGTATTCTCTACAGCTGCTGATAATCAGCCTGCAGTTAGCATTCATGTTCTTCAAGGTGAACGTGAAATGGCAGCAGACAACAAAACTCTCGGTCGTTTCGATTTAACAGACATTCCACCAGCTCCAAGAGGAGTTCCTCAAATCGAAGTTAAATTCGATATTGATGCTAACGGTATCGTTCATGTATCTGCAAAAGACCTCGGTACTGGTAAAGAACAAAATATCACTATTCAATCTGATAGCGGTATGAGCAAAGAAGATATCGACCGCATGGTTAAAGAAGCTCAAGCTCATGAAGCTGAAGATAAAAAACGTAAAGAAGAAGTAGAAACTAGAAATAATGCTGATTCTTTAGTATTCCAAGCTGAAAAAGTAATCAAAGATTTAGGCGATAAAGCTGATGCTAATACTGTAGCTAAAGTAAAAGATGGCATTGAAGGCGTTAAAAATGCTCTCAAAGGTACAGATATCGAAGCAATCAAAAAAGCTATGGAAGAATTACAAAAACCTCTTTATGAATTAAGCGCAGCTGCATATCAGCAGGCTCAGCAAGCTCAACAACAAGCTGGCGGAGCAGGTGCTAATGCACAGCAACAGACTCAGACAAAAGATGATGACAATGTTGTTGACGCTGATTTTAAAGATGTAACTGATAAATAATTTAAGTTTAATTAATATAAGAAATTCGATGCACATAACTCCAGTTAATCCTTAGCTGGAGTTATGTCAATTAAGCATAAAATCTTTATTTAGGTTTAGGTGGTGCAAAGTGAGTACAAAACGCGATTATTATGAAGTCTTAGGCGTAAGTAAAAATGCTACAGAAGCAGAAATAAAAAAAGCCTACAAAAAAATGGCTCGAAAATATCACCCTGACCTCAATCGTGATAATCCTAAAGAAGCCGAAGAAAAATTCAAAGAAGTAAATGAAGCTTATGAAGTTTTATCCAATCCACAGAAAAAAGCTCAATATGACCAATTTGGTCATGCAGCTTTTGATGGTACTGGTGGAGCTGGCGGTGGCTTTGGCGGTTTCGGCGGTTTTGGTCAAGGTGGCTTTGGTGGAGAAGGTTTTGGCGATATCTTTGACATGTTCTTTGGTGGTGGCGGTGGTGCTGGCGCTTCTGCTCGCCGTCGTGGCCCAGAACGTGGTTCTGATTTACGCTATAATTTATCTATTTCCTTTGAAGAAGCTGCATTTGGTAAAACAGTAGAACTCAACATTCCTCGTACAGAAAAATGTTCTAGTTGTAATGGTACAGGTGCTGCTGCTGGTACCCATCCTGAAACTTGCCCTGATTGTCATGGTACAGGTCAAGTACAATTCACTCAAAATACACCATTTGGTCGCATGGTAAATCAGCGTACTTGTTCCCGTTGCAACGGTACAGGTGAAATCGTTAAAACACCATGTAAAGATTGTAATGGTAAAGGTGTTAAATCTGTTCGTTCTAAAGTTGAAGTTAAAATCCCTGCTGGTGTAGATACTGGAAACCGTATCCGTGTAGCTGGTGAAGGTGAAGCAGGTGTTCGTGGCGGATCTACTGGTGATTTATACGTATATATCACAGTAAAAGACCATAAATTCTTCAAACGTGAAGGCACTGAAATCATCTGCGAAGTTCCTATCACTTTTGTACAAGCTTCCTTAGGCGATACTATAGAAGTGCCAACTCTTGATGGTAAAGTAGAAATGAAAATACCAGCTGGTATCCAGTCTGGTACAATAATGCGTTTAAAAGGAAAAGGTATTCCATTCCTTCGCGGTGCTGGTCGTGGCGATCAACATGTTCGCATTAAAGTTTTAACTCCACAAAAACTTACTGACAGACAAAAAGAACTTCTTCGTGAATTTGCTGGTATTAAAAATGATAAAGCAAATCCAGAACAAGAAAGCTTCTTTAAGACTTTAAAAAATCTCTTTAAATAAAAAAATGACTCCTAGTAATTATAACTAGGAGTCATTTTTTATTATTTATTTTTATCTATAAATTCTAAAGCCATTTCCGCATTTGACCTTGCTAAACTACGCAATTTAGCCATTCGCTTCAAATTCTGATTGCGATATATTTCTTTATTATTCCATTTAGCATTAATTTCTTGCATCAAAGCTTCCACTGTTACATTCTCTAAATCGCCTACAACATCTTCATCAATGGATTTTAAAAATCTATCAATTTTAGGATCATATGATATACCTATCATTGGCGTGCCCATCACACCTGCAAAAATCAATGCATGAAGGCGAATGCCAATCATTAAATCCATGTTTCCTACTAATGACATTAATTCCCTTGTTGTAAAATCTTCTTTCAAGATACATGCCGGCTGTTTCATTTTAGCTACAATTTTTTTAGCAGCCTTTACATCTTCTGGATATTGCATTGGCATAAAAACAATCTGAGCATTTAATTTCGTTACTGCTTCATCAGCCACTTCTGCTAAGACGTCTTTATAATGTTGCCATTCACGCCATTCACGCACAGATATACCAATTATCGGCTTAGTGAGTGAAATATGTGATTTCTTAAAAATCTCTCGCCCACTTTTTTTATCTACTGCATTTATTGCTAACACTGGATCTGCTGTAGCTTTTATCGGTGGTTTTACAATCTTAAGCATATCCAATTCTTTTAATGAATCTTTATCGCGAACTGTAATCAACGCACTATGATTGCCAAACCATCTCATCAAGCGTCTTGCGAATTTACCATAAATAGGGCCAATACCTTGAGCATATAACATTATCGGTGTATGAACTAATTTAGCTAAAAATAATACACCCATATAATAATATAAGCTTCGACCGCTAGTTACATTTTGTAATAAGCTACCACCACCACTTATAAGTAAATCCGCCTTTTTCAACACTTTCAAAATATCTACTACATTTAACCAATTAACTGCATCAACACTATGGCGTTTTCTTGTATATTCTGGGTCTGATGAAATAACTGTAATATGAAGTTTTGGATTAAGCTCTGAGAATACTTCTAACATTGCAGATAGCATAGCTTCATCGCCTGCATTTTTAGAACCATAATACCCAGAAATTACAATATTATTCATTCAAAGACTTACTCCTATCTGTTGAAGATGCAATATATTGCCATAAATACAATGCACCCATGACAACACAGCCTATGACAGCACCCCATAAAGCACCATCAAAACCTCTCATTAATGACATAAATACCGGCGTACGCATATGTGCAAAAGTTTCTACCATAGAACCTTGTCCAATAGTCGCTACTATAGATAAAATAAAGAAGATAGCTGCTGGCCACTTACGATACCATGCCATGATCATTATTATAAACGCTGGATGACCAATAAAAATTTCTTTTGAACGAGGTCTTGCATAAAACGCTTGTTCTAAGAAAGCTCTTATTTTCAATTCTATGCCAGGAACAGGAACGCCAGCTGTATGACCTGAACGACCGATAAAGATAACAGCTACAATCATAGCTATCAAAAATCCTACTAAAGCTTTTACAGATACAGTCATATTCAATATACGTTTAGCCTGTTCTTTAAAAGCTGGTGGTGTTAATAAATTATCACCGAATATATCAAAACGTTGCATAAAGGCTATAGCCACTAAAATAATTGGCAATACAAATGTTAACTTGATACCACGGAAAATACTCATTTCCAAGAAGAATTCTACATCAGATAAAATACCAGATAAGAACATTGCCCCCATCATAGAAACAACACTTGCACAGACAATAGCTTTCACTGCTTTTAATAATAATGGACCAAATTTTAATTTACCAATTAGACGATTTCTACGAATTACATCTAATTGACTTATCATACCAATAGCAGGGAAAACATTTGCCGCAGCTAAAGCAGCCATTATACGAATTGTAGAGCCTTTTCCTATCAATACTGGAACAGCTGTTATTACAAAGCAAATTGCTAATAAAATATACTGTTTTTTATTTGATAAGCTTGGATAAACCAAAGAAATATACAATACACAAGCACTACAAATACCTAAAAGCATTATAACTTGCAAAATTGTATTGCCAAAAAATGGCTCAAAATGACTAGCAGGTCCAATAGTGAAACCTTTAGATTCAAGTTTTGCTTTTGTATCTGAAATATATTTCATATTTGTAGCTAATAAGGACATATCACCTTCAGGTTTTTCATAAATACGCATTAAATCTATACGTATATTGCGTTCTTCATCAGTGTTTGCCCAACGCTCAACAGCTACATCCATTTTCAATTTTGGCTGTTCATCTTTTGGTATAGTATATAATCTAGCGACTTTATAATCTAAACCTCTAGCAATATCATATAAACCATCTTGTGGATAAAATTGCAATTGTGTAACATGTTCAATCATACCAAGAGTGATATCTCTTTCTTTCATCAACTCAATAGTACGTTCAGTATTATGCAAACCACCTAATGTTTCAGAACCAGAAAATACTATTTCTGATATTTTGAAATCCTTTAAACGGTCAAAAACTGCATTGATATCATCATCTGTTACATTCTTATAGTTACTAGGTCTAGCCAATACATAAAAACCTGCATCATTAACAGCCTTCATTTCATCAGTTGGCATACCTAAATTCATTTTTAATAACTCTGTATAATTAGCTTTTACTGCTAATATTTCTTGATTTCCTAAATCTAGAACATTTACTCTCTCTTTGCCTAAGCGTCTAAATAAATCTTCTTTTACTTCTGTATATGTTTGCTTATCATGTCCTACAACATATACTTCGTCAGCTTTTATAGTACCTTGCTGAACTAAAGTACGCCATGCAGGATCACTTAAAGTTCCACTATAATAATTTTCTAGTACAGAACTACCTGCAATAGCCATAGCTTTGCCATTTTTATTCAATTTTTCAAATGTAGTTTCATATACAGCAAGTGAAGAAATGCCTGCCTGTTTTGCTTGAGATAATACTTCCTCTACTGGTATTCCTTCTAATTGAGCTAATTTAACCATATCTTCATAATCAATGGCTAAATCCACTGTCATATTTGCTTTTTCTACACTATTACGTTGAATATTTACACCAATAGCAGCTATTAGGCCAATTATTATACAAACAATCAACAAACGATTATATTTAAACTTTGTCAATCTCTATTCCACCTTACTTATTACTTATTGATACCTGCCTCAATAAGTACTTGACCATTTTGCTGTTCTACTCTAGTAAATTTTGCACCTTCTAATGGTAATTTATCTGTTGAAACTAAGAATATATCTTTGGTGAAACTTATACCAATTTTACCAAACAATCTGTTTTCTGTATTAGCATCTGTAATGCGGAAAAGTAAATTTTTTCCTTCCACTACAATAATACCTTTTACATTGATAGTTGCTTCTTGCCCTAAGAAAGAAATTTTTCCTGTAGCTTCAACATTATCAGGTGTAATTTTTACTGCTATATCAGAAATTTTATCTACTTCTTTTGCTAATAATTGGGCTAAATTATTTTCATCGATTAGACCTGTTATTGTTAAATTATCAGCTGAGTTTATCACCAATCTACGAGCTAATAATAAATCTTGTACGCTAATCTCTATATTTTCGCCCTTTAAAGATAACTCATTTAAATTTACTTTATCTAATTTTATATTTGTAGCTTCAATATCTATATTATCTACTTGACCAAATAGCATCATAAAGCTAGGTGAAGTTTCTATATTGGCACTAACAGAATCAGTTTGCAAACTTCTTTCTATGCGTCCAGATATTTGATTACTTATATATGTTGGTAATATATAAGTTGCACCTGCTAATGCTATTACAACTACAAGGATTAAACCAATTAATAATTTTCGCAAATTCAAGATACCTCGTATTTTAAATTATATGATTAGCTTTTGCATGTAGATAAGATTCAATAAATTTATTGATATCTCCGTCCATTACGCCTTGTGTATCACTTGTTTCTGTATTTGTTCTATGGTCTTTTACTAAGTTATATGGGTGGAATACATAAGAGCGAATCTGGCTACCCCATTCAATTTTTTGCTGGTCACCTTCAAGTGCTGCAAGTTCTTTCTCTTTCTTTTCCATTTCAAGTTCAAAGAGTCTAGCACGAAGTAAACGCAAACATTGTTCACGGTTTTGTAACTGAGAACGTTCACTTTGACATTGTGCTACAACACCTGTTGGAATATGTGTCATACGTACAGCAGAGTCAGTTTTATTGATATGCTGTCCACCAGCACCACTTGCACGATAAGTATCTACACGTACATCAGCCATATTGATATCCACTTCTACATCATCATCAATTTCTGGCATAACATCACAAGCAGAGAAAGATGTATGTCTACGAGAGTTTGCATCAAATGGAGAAATTCTAACTAAACGATGAACGCCTTTTTCTGATTTTAAATAGCCATAAGCATTATGACCTTTAATCAATAAAGTAACAGATTTTACCCCAGCTTCATCACCTGGTAATAAATCTGCTGTTTCTACGCTAAAGCCATTGCGTTCTGCCCAACGTCCATACATACGTAATAACATCTGTGTCCAGTCTTGCGCTTCTGTTCCGCCAGCACCTGCATGTAGAGTCAAAATTGCATTATTAGCATCATATTTTCCTGATAATAATAATTCTAATTCTAACTGTTCTATAGCTTCATTGATTTCTTTAATCTCTGCTTCTACATCATCGCAAACAGTTTCATCTTTATCTTCCATGCCCATTTCCCATAAAATCTGCATTTCTTCAAATTTATGGAGAATGTTTTTATATTTGTCTACACCAGCTTTGACACCATTTAATTCTTGAGTGATTTTTTGGGCTTGGTCTGGATCGTCCCAAAAAGTAGGTTCACCCATTTTATATTCTAGCTCAGCAATTTTTTCTTCTTTGCGAGCGATGTCAAAGTGAATCCCCCATTTCAGTGAGCTTTTTTTCTATCGCTACAATCGTAGTGTGTAAATCTTCTAGCATCATTTCACTTCCTTTTTTATTTTTAACTAAAATAAATAAAATTATTTATAGGCAAAAGCTCTATTAAATTGAATAAAAATAGAGCTTTTCCTTATCATTATATATTAATTATTTATTTTTGCCACAACAGTTTTTATATTTTTTACCGCTACCACAAGGACAAAGGTCATTTCTACCTATATTATTGCTTTTTGCCTGTGGGGATTTAGAAATACTTTCACCATGATTTACAGTTGCATTTTTCAAACGGTCTTCTGGCTGTGGTTGTTCACGAACAACATTTACACGATACATCAATTTTGCAATATCTTCTTGAATATTATCGATCATTGCTTGGAACATATCATGACCTTCAATTTTATATTCAACTAATGGATTTCTTTGACCATAAGCACGCAAGCTAATACCTTCACGAAGCATATCCATATGATCTAAATGTTCCATCCATTTATTATCTACAACTTTAAGCATAATGATGCGTTCTAAATCACGCATTACTTCACTACCGAATAATTTTTCACGATTATCATAATTATCTTTAGCCACTTTATATAAAGTTTCTTTTAATTCATCACGACTCATCGCTTCTAATTGTTCTTTTACTAGAGTTCCTTTTGGTGCATAAATATCTTCTGCTTCTTGGATTAAACCTTCTAATGTCCATTCTTCTGGATAAAGTTTTTCATTAGCATATCTATCCATCTGACTATCAATTATACGTTTAACCATTTCAATGATATTTTCATAGAGATTTTCACCAAGTAAAATCTTACGACGTTGGTCATAAATAACTTCACGCTGTTGATTCATGACATCATCATATTCAATGACATGTTTACGAATATCGAAGTTACGTGCTTCAACTTTTTTCTGTGCCTGTTCAATGGAACGAGTAACTAATTTATGTTCAATTGGATCATCTTCACCCATGCCAAGTTTTTCCATGATATTGGCGATATTATCAGAACCAAATAGACGCATTAAATCATCTTCTAAGGATAAGAAGAAACGTGATGCACCTGGGTCACCTTGACGACCAGCACGACCACGTAACTGATTATCAATACGACGAGATTCATGACGTTCTGTACCAATTACATAAAGACCGCCAACTTCTGCTACGCCTTCACCTAAGCTAATATCTGTACCACGACCAGCCATATTAGTGGCAATAGTTACAGCACCTTTTTGACCTGCATCTTTAATGATTTCAGCTTCCATTTCATGATATTTAGCATTTAATACTTTATGGTCTATACCTTGTCTTTTCAATTGTGCACTTACTTCTTCAGATTGAACGATAGAAGTTGTACCTACTAAGACTGGCTGACCTTTAGCATGACATTCTTTTATTGTATTGATTACTGCTTTCATTTTAGCTTTTTTAGTTTTATAAATAACATCAGGATAATCAATACGTTTAATAGGTTTATTTGTAGGTACTACAATTACTGGTAATTTATAAATCTTTAAGAATTCATTTTCCTCTGTTTTTGCTGTACCTGTCATACCAGCTAATTTTTCATACATACGGAAATAATTCTGGAAAGTAATTGTTGCTAAAGTTTGAGATTCACGCTGAATTTTTACACCTTCTTTAGCTTCAATAGCTTGATGTAAACCTTCAGAATAACGTCTACCAAACATCAAACGACCTGTAAATTCATCGACAATGACGATTTCACCATCACGAACAACATAATCGCGGTCGCGTTTCATCATTGCTTTAGCACGAAGTGCTTGTGTAAAGCAATGAGACATTTCTATATTAGCACTATCATATAAGTTTTTAATATTTAATGCTTTTTCTACTTTTGCTACAGCAGAATCATTAGGAGAAACTGTTTTTTCTTTTTCATTTAAAACATAATCTTCTCCTTCTTTTAAATTTGCTACAGCTTTCGCCATGATAGCATACATATCAGTAGATTTTGCACCAGGACCAGAAATAATAAGTGGTGTTCTAGCTTCATCAATTAAAATACTATCCACTTCATCGATGATAGCATAATTTAATTCACGTTGTACCATCTGTTCTTTAGATACAACCATATTATCTCTTAAATAGTCAAAACCAAATTCATTATTTGTACCGAAAGTAATATCGCAATTATAAGCAAATTTACGAGAAGGAAAATCCATATCATGAGTAATTAAACCAACTGTTAATCCTAAAGAACGATATAATCTACCCATCCATTCGCTATCACGTTTTGCCAAGTAATCATTAACTGTAATCATATGCACGCCTTTACCAGTTAATGCATTTAAATATACAGCTAATGTAGCTACTAATGTTTTACCTTCACCTGTACGCATTTCAGCGATTTTACCTTCATGTAGGCAAATACCACCAATCATCTGTACATCAAAATGACGCATACCAAGCACACGTCTAGAAGCTTCACGAACAGTTGCGAAAGCTTCTGGCAAAATACTATCTAAAGATTCACCATTTGCTATACGGTCTTTAAAATCACTTGTTTTTCCATATAATGAGCCATCGCTCAGCTGTTTCATTTGCGGTTCTAAAGCGTTTATTTTTTCTACAATACCGCGCATACGGCGAATTTCACTTTCATTATTATCGCCTAAAAATCTTTTAATAAAGCCGAACAAAAATCTCAACCCCTAACAAAATCATATTTTAATGTAGTATAACTAAAACATCTAAATCTATTTATTCTAAAAAATCTAAGATAATTTACTATCTACAAACTAAAATATTATAGATGTAAAAATTATATACAAATAAAACTACATCAAATTTTATCAAACAATGCTTAATAAGTCAAAGATAGTCATTATTTTATTTACTTATTTATATAAAAAAATCGAGCTAATTAACTTAGCCCGATTTTATCTCAATGTATTATTGTCTACCTAAAATATATTATACACCAGACTCAATTAAACCATATTTACCATCTTTACGTTTGTAAACAACGTTAACATCTTCAGTTTTATCATCACGATATACGAAGAAATCATGGTTTAATAAATTCATCTGCATAATAGCTTCTTGAACATCCATAGGTTTTACCACAAAACGTTTTGTTTTAATAACAACTGCTTCATCTTCTTCAACAGGTTTTGCAGGTGGAGTCATCATTTCAGTTCTGATACTACCTTCACGGAAACGTTTTTCCAATTTAGTTTTATATTTACGAATCTGACGTTCAATTTTTTCGATAACTAAATCAATAGATGTATACATATCCATTGTTGCTTCCTGTCCGCGTAATAAAATTCCCTGAACAGGTACAGTAACTTCTACAATATGACGGTCTTTTGATACTGTAAGAAGGACGGTAATTTCTCCAACATTATCGAAGTATTTTGTTACTTTTCCTACTTTCTTTTCTACATAATCGCGAAGTGCTGGAGTGACTTCAATGTTTTTGCCTCTAATAGTGAATGTTGCCATATGCATTCATCCCCTTTTCTGTATCTTTGATTATATATATTCTACAACTACTATTTCTATTCCTTCTATTTTTTATAAAAATTTTAAAAAATTTTTACAAATTTTATGCATTACTGATTTATACTAATTAATTATCTATATATCTCAGTATTTTCGCCTAATAATTTAATAATCTTCCATTATCATTCCATTCTCCATACATAATGCCTTTCTTTGTATTTTCAATTAATTTTTCTAATCTTTTTTGAAATAATTGAGGATTTTTCTTTTTTATTTGAATAGTATCTATGCGTACACGTTGATATAATGATGGAAACTTATGGAAATTTGCCCAAACTATCTCATCTTTTTTCAATTCTTCTAATATATCTATATCTATATTAAATCCTTTTTCCGACATATCTGGTAATACTTTTTTACCTGCTTGTGTCATTTTTCCTAACTTTTCCATTCTTCGACAACGTTCTTTATTCAATTCCGACCAGATAGATCCTTTTTTTCGTGGAGATAATCTTTGTATTGTTATTCCATTATCAAGTTTTTTTACCGTACTATCTATCCAACCAAAGCACAAAGCTTCCTCCACAGCATCTATATACCAAAATGTATCATCATTTTGTGGTCTACCTCGTTTTACTATCACCCAACATTCTTTTTGTGTTTCATAATTATTTTCTAGCCATAGTCTTAATTCTTCTCTATTTTTAGCCTTTAATATATTTATAGGTTTTACTTCTTTCATCTTGTAAATACTCCATTTTGATTATTTTCAATAAATTTTATTATACATCACTAGATAATAATTTATACGTAATTTTATTCTGTTCAAATTAACTAAAAAGCTTTATAATATGCTATAGAATAGGAGAGATAAAAATATGTTAGATACTGATTTATGTTGGTGTGGCAGTAATAAAGCATATAAAGACTGCCATAAACAATTTGACGAACACTTAAATTCCATTAAATTAAAGGCATTCAAAGGTCAAAAAAGACCACCTCGCAATATTATAAAAAATGAAAAAGATATTGAAGGTATTCGCAAAAGTGGCATTATAAATAATGGAGCTCTTGATTTAATAGCTTCTAAAATTTGTGCTGGTATGGATACAGAAACTATCAATTTATTAGCACATAATTATATCGTTGAACATGGCGGTATTCCTGCTTGCTTAAATTATGAAGGCTATCCAAAAAGTATCTGCGTATCTATTAATAATGTAGTTTGTCATGGTATTCCTAGTCGCGACATCGTTTTAAAAGATGGCGATATTGTAAATGTAGATGTAACTACTATTCTTGATGGATATTATGCTGATGCTTCTCGTATGTTTATGATAGGTAATGTTTCTGATAAAGCAAGAAAGTTAGTAGAAGTTACTAAAGAATGTATGGAAATCGGTATTAAAGCTATTAAACCATGGAGCTTTGTTGGTGATATCGGAGCTGTTGTTGAACATCATGCACATAAACACGGTTATTCTGTAGTTGAAGATTTAGGTGGTCATGGTGTTGGTAAAAAGTTCCATGAAGAACCATTCGTAGCTCATTTTGGTAAAAAAAATACAGGTATGCTTCTCGTTCCTGGTATGGTTTTAACTGTTGAACCAATGATTAATATGGGTGCTCGTCATGTAGTCTTAGACCCAGTAGATGAATGGACAATCTATACAAAAGATGGCTCTTTATCTGCACAATGGGAAAAAACTGTATTAATCACTGAAACTGGTACAGAAATACTTGCTGATTAATACTCAAATTATTAAACTAAAAATGCTTCCTGCTACAAATACAGGAAGCATTTTGTAATATTGCTTAAATTTTATTAAAGGGGTTTTGTAATGACTAATAAACCAATTATTAGTATGGAAAAAGTATTTAAAAAATATGAAAATAATGCTCTAGCTCTAAATGATATAAATGTAAAAATTCATAAAGGGGAATTTGTTTTTATCGTAGGTCCAAGTGGAGCTGGTAAATCCACCTTTATGCGCATGCTTTTACATGAAACCTTACCTACTTCTGGAACAGTTATCATCAATGGATATAATATCACTAAAATGAAACGACAAGATATTCCTTATTTACGTCGTAGTCTAGGTATTGTTTTCCAAGATTATCGCCTTTTACCAGATAAAACGGTTTATGAAAATATTGCCTTTGCTATGCGAGTTATCGAAGCGCCTCGCCGTCTAATACAACATAGTGTAAATAGTGTTTTAGATGTCGTAGGTTTGAAAGATAAATATAATTGTTTTCCTCATCAACTATCCGGTGGTGAACAGCAACGTGTAGCTATAGCTAGAGCTATCGTTAATCAACCAGCTATCGTCATTGCTGATGAGCCGACAGGAAATCTTGACCCAGAAACTACATGGGGCATCATGGAAATATTTTATCGCATCAATAAAGCTGGTACTACAATCGTCATGGCTACTCATAATAAAGAAATTGTAGACACTATGCAACGACGCGTATTAACTATTGAAAACGGTCAAATTATTCGAGATGTTGCTCAAGGAGGCTATAGTGATGAAGCTTAGTACAAGTGAATATTTTATCAAAGAAGTCTATACCTCTTTTAAACGCAACATTTGGATGACTTTAGCTTCCATTTTTACCGTAGTTCTTTCTTTATTTATCTTAGGTTTTTTCTCTATTGTCATTTTAAATTTAAATAAAATGGCAGATACTTTAGAATCACAAGTACAAATAAGTGTATATTTGAAAGATGATTTATCTCAAGAAGAAATCGATGAAACTAAAGAAACTTTAAGTAAAATAGAAGGATTAGAAGATATCAAATTCACTACTCGTGAAGAAGCTATGGAAAATTTCAAAGAACGTCTAGGCGACCAACAATTTTTATTAGATGCTTTAGATGATACGAATCCTCTACCTGATTCTTTTTCTTTGACTGTTACTTCTCCTCAGCAAGTAAAAACTATAGCTGATACAGCAGCTGCTCTCGATAGCGTAGAATCTGCTTCCTATAGTCAAGATATCATTAATCATCTATTCAATTTGACTCACTTAATTCGCTTAATTGGTGTAGCTTTAATAATCCTATTGACTGGTGCTGCTATTTTTATCATTTCAAATACAATACGCCTCACTGTATTTGCTCGTAGAAAAGAAATAGCCATCATGAAATATGTTGGTGCAACTGATTGGTTTATTCGCTGGCCTTTCCTTCTTGAAGGCATTTGTCTTGGCTTTATCGGTGGGGGTTTAGCTACTATTTTTCTTTATATAGTCTACAATCAAGTTACTCAAGAAATCTATGAAGCTATGGCATTTTTCCCACTCATTCCGCAACACCCATTCATTGATTATATCAGCCTTGCTATCTTAGTTGCAGGAATTATCATTGGTGCTTTGGGCAGTACCATTTCTTTAAAAAGATTTCTAAAAGTTTAAGGAGCATATTTTAATGAAAAAATTTCTTATTTTATCTTTATTATTATGCTTTTTTATGACAAATACACCTCTTGTTTTTGCCGAAAGCCTTTCTGAAAAACAAGAACGCATTGAACAACAAGCCCAAGAAGAAAAAAATAAAATACAAGAAGCCACTGATAAATTAAACGAGGTTTCTGAAAAAATGCGTATCTTGCAAGCAGAACTAGATGAAGCAAATACAGCTTATAATGAAATAAAAGCTAAATTAGACAATGCTAATAAACAGATTGCCCAAAAGGAAAAACAATTAGCAGATACTGAACAATCATTGAAAAAGAACCAGAAATATTTGCAAAAACGTGTACGTGATATCTATATACATGGACAAATTTCTTATCTAGATATTTTATTTGGTGCAAAAGATTTTTCAGATTTTTTGACTAGAATGGATTTAATCAAAAGAATTTTACGCTATGACTATGATTTAATCACTAAAATTCATCAAGAACGCAATAGCATTATACAAACTAAAGCAGAATTAGAAAAAGAAAAAACTGCTACAGAAAAATTATATGATGAAGCTAAAACTAAAAAATTTGCTCTTGATGATAAAAAATCCGCTCTTGATAAAATGATAGATAGAATAAAATATGACAAAGAAACATCAGAAAAAGCATATAAAGAACTCATGAATGCATCTGAACAAATTGCTTTAATGATACAAAGACTAGGCTCTTCGGCATATGTCGGCACAGGGCAAATGATTTGGCCTTTAGGTGGCCCTATAACTTCTGAATATGGCTGGCGAACTCACCCTATTTATGGCAATGCTCGCTATCATAGCGGTATTGATATTGGTGGTGATTATGGCATGAATATCTATGCTGCTGACTCTGGTACTGTAACATATTCAGGCTGGATTAGCGGTTATGGCAATACTGTCATTATTGACCATGGAAATGGCGTTTCTACACTTTATGGTCATAATCAATCACTCACTGTAAGTGTCGGTCAAAATATCTCTCAAGGTGATGTCATAGCTCATTGTGGCTCTACAGGAAATTCCACAGGCCCTCATTGTCATTTTGAAGTTCGTGTCAATGGTGAACCTACTAACCCATATGACTATTTATAAATACTAAGTGGTGATATTTTATGAATAAAATTTTAAAAACTATAATTGCAGTATTACTCATAGCAATTATCTCCTCAATTTCTACTTTAGGTTTAATTTATTATGCTCTCGGTTTTAATGAACAAGGATTTAGCAATCTAATGCGTTTTATTACAGCGTATCGCTTCATTGAAACAAAATATGTCAACGATACTGATGATGTAAAACTAATTGATGGTGCGATTGATGGCATGGTAAAATCCTTAAATGACCCTCATTCCAATTACCTATCACCTAAAATGTATAAAACCTTAATGGAACAAACAGAAGGCTCTTTTGCTGGTATCGGTGTTGTCATGGGTATGGATAATGAACAAAAAATTCATATAATTGGCATCATGGAAAATTCTCCAGGGCAAAAAGCAGGTCTTCAAGAAGGTGATGAAATTTTAGCCGTTGATGGGGTACCAGTAACTCAAATGGCATTTGATGAAGTGGCTACCCATGTTCGTGGACAAGCTGGTACCGATGTAGTTTTAACCATTATGCGCGATAATGCAAATCAAGATATAACGATTACACGCGACAATATAAAATTAAAAACTGTCGGTCATAAAATGTTAGATAATAATATCGGCTATATTCAAATAGTATCTTTCTCTGAAGACACTGCCAATGAATTTAACGAAGCTTACAATGATTTAAAAAATCAAGGTATGAAGGCACTTGTATTAGATTTACGCAACAATCCTGGCGGACTTTTGACAACTTGTGTTGAAATTGCTAAAAAACTTGTACCTAAAGGAGAAATTGTTTCTATCGTTGATAAACAAGGAAATAAAGAAACATATTCTTCATCTTTAGAAGCTCCTGAATATCCTCTTGTTGTCTTAATCAATAAAAACAGTGCTAGTGCATCTGAAATACTCTCTGGCGCTATTCAAGATACAAAAGCAGGTACAATAATCGGTAATACTTCTTATGGTAAAGGCTCTGTACAGACAATCTTACCTATGTTTGAAGATGATGCTGTAAAATTAACTATTGCTAAGTACTATACACCAAGTGGACGTTCTATAGATGGCACAGGTATCACACCTGATATTGAAATAAATTTAGATGAAAATGCTACTTCAGATACACAATTAGATAAAGCATTAGAAGTTTTAAAAGCTCAATTAAATAATAATTAAATATTTTTATTTAGGCTATCACTAAAAAATAAATAATATTAGTGATAGTCTTTTATTTTTTTCTAAAATCATAAAAGGATTTTAGAAATTTTCAGAGAATATATTAAATATAGATTTTTAAGATTTTACACCCAGGAGGGATTTTAATATGACAGAATTTAATAGTACACAATTAAGAAACTTAGCATTAGTAGGACATGGCAAATCTGGTAAAACATCAATAGCAGAAAACTGCCTTTTCAAATGTGGTGCTACTAATCGTGTAGGCAAAACAGATGATGGCACTTCCATACTTGATTATGAACCAGAAGAAGTAAAACGCAAAATGACTATTGATTCTAGTCTAGCTTCTTGTGAATGGCAAGGTTACAAAATTAATTTCATAGATACTCCAGGGTATCCTGATTTTACAGGAGAAGTAAAATCTGCTCTTACTGCTTGTGAATCAGCAATCGTAGTAGTTTCTGCTACATCTGGTATCGAAGTTGAAACAGATAGAGCATGGAAATATGCTGAAGAATTATCTCTACCACGTGCTATTTTCATCAATAAAATGGACCGTGAACATGCTGATTTTTATAAAGTAGTAGAAGAATTACGTGCTCATTTTGGTAAAGGAATTGTTCCTATTCAAATTCCTATTGGTAGCGAAGCTAGTTTCCAAGGCGTAGCTGACCTTATCACTATGAATACAAAAGTCTTAATCAAAAATAAAGATTTGATTTATGAAATTCCTGAATATATGAAAGATGAAGTAGATACTGCTCGTCATATGCTCATGGAAACTTGCGCTGAATTCAATGATGAATTATTAGAAAAATATCTTGAAGGCGAAGAAATCACTGAAACAGAAGTAGCAGCTGCTCTCATTGAAGGTATCGTAAATGCTAAAATTTTCCCTGTACTTTGCGGTAGCGCTACTAAAGGTATTGGCTTTAGACAATTAATGAACAGTATCATTGAATATATGCCAACACCTTATTTCCGTGCTTCTATGGGTATTAATCCAAAAAATAATGAACTCATTGAACGCCGTACAGAAGATGCTTTCTCCGGATATGTATTTAAAACAGTTGTTGACCAATTCATCGGTAGAGTTAGTTACTTAAAAATCTTATCTGGCACTTTAATTGAAAACAGTTCTGTATATAATAGCGTTAGCGAAAAAACTGAACGTATTAGCAGTCTTTATAGTGCTTGTGGTAAAAATCAACAAGCTCAAAAAATTGCTCATGCTGGTGATATCGTAATCATCACCAAACTTCAAGCAACAAAAACAGGTGATACTTTATGTAATGAAGAAGAACCTATCAAATATGAACCTGTTACTCATCCAGCTTCTATGTTTACTATGGCAATCAAAGCAGATAAAAAAGCTGACGAAGATAAAATCGGCAATGCATTAACTCGTCTAGTAGATGAAGACCCTACTTTAACAATCTATAAAAATACAGAAACTGGCGATTTAACTATCAGTGGTGTAGGTGAATTACATCTCGATGTAGCTATTGAAAAACTCCTAAATAAATTTGGCGTTACAGCTAAACTTTATCAGCCTGCTATCGCTTATCGTGAAACTATCCGTGGCACTAGCAAAGTTGAAGGAAAACATAAAAAACAAAGTGGTGGACATGGTCAATATGGCGATGTTTGGTTAGAATTTAGCCCTGGTGAATTAGGCAGTGGCGTTACTTTCACTGAAACTATCGTAGGTGGTGCTGTTCCTCGTCAATATATTCCTGCTGTAGAAAAAGGTGTTCGTGAAACACTTCAAACAGGTATTTTAGCTGGTTATCCAATGGTTGATATCAAAGTTAATCTCTTTGATGGTTCTTACCATACTGTTGACTCTTCAGAAATGGCTTTCAAAACAGCAGCAGCTCTTGCTATAAAAAAAGGTATTCCTGAAGCAAAACCTGTACTCTTAGAACCATATTATACTCTAAAAATCACAATTCCAGAATATTATATGGGTGATGTAATCAGTGGTATCAATACAAAACGTGGTCGCATCATCAATACTGAAAGCCCATCTCACGATGTCAGCATCATTGAAGCTCAAGTTCCTTTAGCTGAATTATATAAATATGCTACTGATTTACGTTCAGCAACTCAAGGTCGTGGCAGTTATACTATGGAATTTTCACATTATGAAGAAGTCCCTGCTAAAATTAGTGAACAAATAATTGCTGAAAATAATAAATAAAATCTCAAAATAATAAATGAAATGTGAGATAGCCTACATTTTTTGTAGGTCTATCTTGCATTTTTCAGAAAATATATAAAAAAATTAAATTTAAAAATTATACTTGACAATCAACCACAAAAGCTGCATAATATATTACATAAGATACAACTGTGGTATAGGGATTGGGCTTTTTCCCTTTTTTATTTTGCTATTTAAAGAAAACGTTTACCAAAATGGAGGTATAAAAATGTCTAATATTATCGAATTCTTAAAATCTCAAGAAGCTAAAGAAAAACTTATGAGCCTTTACAATCTTGATGAACAAGCTGTAGATACTCAAGTTAAACGTTATCAAAAATTAGCTGATGCTTTTGCTGAAGTTTATCCTGTTGATAATGCATCTTTCTTCAGTTCTTCTGGTCGTATTGAAATCATTGGTAACCATACAGACCATCAACTTGGTCGTATCGTAGCTGCAAGTATCGACATGGATACAATCGCAATTGTTACTCCTAATGCTGACGGCAAAATTCATGTAAAAAGCTTAGAATATGATGAATTCACTATTGATGTTAACGATTTAGCTGTTAAAGAAGATGACTCTCGTACTGTTAAATTAATCAAAGGTATTCTCGAACGTTTCGTTCAAAATGGCAGAAAAATTGGTGGCTTCACTACATTCATGACAACTACAGTATTAAGTGCTGCTGGTGTTAGCTCCTCTGCTTCTTTTGAAATGCTTATCTGCGCAATTTTAAATGACCTTTATAATAATAACGAAATCTCTACTTTAGAATGTGCTAAAGCTGGTCAATGGGCTGAAAATAATAAATGGGATAAAAAATCCGGACTTTTAGACCAATTAGCATGTGCTACTGGTGGTATGATTACTATTGACTTTGCTAACTATGAAAACCCTGAAGTTGTAAAATTAGATAGTAAAGTTATTCAAGATAAATATGACTTTTTCATCACTCCTACAGGCGAAGATCACTCCGCTCTCGATGGCGAATACACTGCTATCACTGTAGAAATGAAAGCTATCTCCCAATTCTTTGGTAAAGAATACTTAAAAGATGTTAGCATGGACGATATCATGGCAAATCTTCCAGCTCTTCGTGAAAAAGCTGGCGACCGTGCAGTTCTTCGTGCTATCCACTTCATTACAGAAACAGAACGTGTTCGCAAATTAGCTGCAGAAGTTAAAGAACATGATTACTCTAACTTTGAAAAAGCTGTTACTGATTCTGGTCTTTCTTCTTGGAGATTTTTACAAAACTGTGCAACACCAGATCCTAAACATCAAGGTATCGCACTCTTCCTCGCTATGAATGAAATCTACTTCCAGAATCATAAAGGTGTATGCCGTGTTCATGGTGGCGGTTTTGCTGGTTCTATCCTTTCTGTTATTCCAAAAGAAGAATCTCCTGCATTTAGAGCATTCCTCAAAGATGTTCTTAAAAATGAATATTATGAAATTCATATGCGTGATGCAGGTAGCGTTAAAGTTTTCTAATTTAGCTCTCTCTAATTCTCTTAATATACAATCTCCAAATAGCAGGCAACATATTTTTGTGTTGCCTGCTATTTATTTTATGATTATATTGATATTTAATAGGCAAATCACAGCTTTTTTGATAAAATAAAATACAACTATTTCCTCAAATATATTTCTTATATTTAATAACTAAAAAAGGAGGGATAATTTATGCAAACAGAAAAAACTCCTATAATTTCCAAAGATAAAGATGAGTTAAAAGCTGCACTAGAAGCAATTTTATTTATATCCGGTGAAGCAGTATCTCATTTTCGCTTAGCAAATACTTTAAACATTACAAGCGATGAATTAGATGAACTCATCATGTCCTTACAAGAAGATTTACAAGCTAAACATCGTGGATTAGCATTAGTCAAAATTGCTGGTGGCTATCGATTATGTACAAAAATAAAAATAGCTCCTTACCTTGAAAAATTCACTCAAGTCGTTGATAAAAAACTCTCTCAACCTATAATGGAAACACTATCTATCATTGCTTTTAAACAACCTGTTACTAAACAAGAAATCGAAGAAATTCGCGGTGTAAATACAGATAAAATCTTACGTCGTTTACTTGAAAGAGATTTAATTCAAGAAGTTGGCCGTAAAAAGGTCATCGGCAGACCTATATTATATGGTACTACTTCTACATTTTTACAATGTTTCGGCTTAAATGATATAAAAGATTTACCAGAATTGCCAAATATGAGTTATGAAGAACGAGAAAAACTCTACCAAGAAGCAAATTTATTTTCTAATGAAGATTTAAAAACTGATTAAAACAATTAAGGTATTTTATCATGGGACAAAAATTATTCACCAGTGGCGAATTTGCTAAATTTTGCAATACAACAAAAGATACATTATTTCACTATGATGATATTAATTTATTAAAACCTGCCAAAATAGCCCCTAATGGCTACAGATATTATTCAGCTAATCAAGCATTTTTATTTGATATGATTTCTCTATTAAAAGAAGTAGGTCTTAGCTTAGAAGAAATCAAAATATATATGGATAATCGCGACGCTAAAACTTTTTTATCCATGTTAAAAGAAAAAGATAAAAAAATCCATCAAGAAATAGAACGGTTAAAAAGATTGCGTAGCTTATTAAAAAATACAATGAATATCACACTTGATTCTTTCAATGTAGAAATTGATAAAATTACATTCACGCATAAAGAAGAAGAATATTTTATTGTAACACAAGGGCCTAAAACTCCTGATGATAAAGCTGTTTTTTCAGCTATTTCTCAACATGTCAATTATTGTAATAAGCATAATTTTTATTATACTTTTTCTTTAGGTGAAATCATTTCTGCTGAACATATTCAAGACAAAACTTTCCAAACTACGTATTTTTGCACGAAAATAAATCGCAAAGTAAACAATAAACAATTACTGATAAAACCTTCTGGATTATATGCCATAAAATATATTCGTAGTTCTTATGATGATTTAATCAAAGCTTATGCTCAATTTGTAGAAGAACTACATAATATGAATTACAATGTCATAGGTGCTTTATATGAAGAAGATATGCTCAATTATCTTTCTGAAACAGATTTCAATTATTATTTAATGAGAATAGAAGCTCGTATTCTTTAACAAAAAAGCTATTAATAGATATTACTATTAATAGCTTTTACTTTCTTTTAACTATTTTCTGCCCTATAGATAAGATGATACTTATTTTCTTTAAGTTCTACAATTTGTTCGACTTCATCTTGATGAATTTGCTGTTCATCAATCAATTCACCTTCACATAAGACACAAGTCCCACAACTACTGCTCAAATCTCGTGGCACAGGCATAATTTTAGCTTTTATATTCATTTGTTCGCATAATTTTTTAAAGCGAATAGCACCAAAATGTGCATAAAAAGTTACTATATATTTCATTGTAGTTTATATTTAACTTTTACTTTGTAAAAGTCAAAGTATATTCTCCATTTTGTTCAGTAATATTGACATTATAGCCTTGCTTTTTACCATAATTGCTCACGTTTTCTTTAGCTGTAGGGCTATCTACTACCATTTGATATTTATTTTCTTTGCTCATCATTGCTTTGCTAAGCATAATCACAGGTTCTGGACAAGAAAGTCCTCTTGCATCTAAAATTTCCATAAATCTAAAACTCCCTCATTATTTTGATTTAATACTAAATGTGTTAAAATATGCTATGAATATCGTTACAACTAGACCGATAACTACTGCAATCTGACCATTTACTGTTGGACCATTGCCACTAGAAGCCAAACCAAAATTATGGGCAAAAGCTGCTCCGATAATTAAACCTAAAACAGTGATAGCACTATCAGAATTGCCTTCACCTGCTAAGACTAATTGACGCAATGGACAACCGCCAAGTAATACACAGCCAAAACCAGCTAATAACATACCTAAGAAATTCCAAATTCCATCTGTATGAGCTATTGGTTGTTTATCAAAACCTAAATTAAAATATGATACATCTGTGATATTTGTAAGTATTAAATTGCAAATAAACGCACTCACTAAAATAGCAATAAAACCTAATAATAATCTTGATTGACCAAATAAAATTATATCTCTTATGCCACCAACCATACATAAACGCGTACGTTGAGCCAACATACCTACAATAATACCTGCAACTAAACTAATAGCTAAAGCTGCATGTTTGCCACCTGGAGCTGAAGCACTTTCCGTAAAATGAATAAATACTGGTGCTGTTAGTAAAAATACTAATAAAACTACAGCGATAATTGGTAAAATACTACCTTCTAATTTAGGCAATTTATATGTTCTTTTTAAACTATATCCTTTATTTAAGAAAAATACTCCTGCCATAATGCCAGCGATAAATCCTACTAAGCCAAAAATAGCATTTAAATCTCCACCTGCTAAACGCAATATCATTCTAAAAGGACAACCTAAGAACATCAAACAGCCAATCATCACGAAAAATGCCAATATAAAACGTGTTAAGGGCGAACTGCCACCTTTAGCATTAAATTCATTTTTAGCCACAGCAATTATAAAACTACCTAAAATCAAACCGATAATTTCTGGTCGAATGTATTGAACTGTTGCTGTGGAATGTAAACCTAAACCACCTGCTGTATCACGTAAAAAACAAGCAATACAAAAACCCATATTCATAGGATTACCAAAATAAACTAAACAAGATGCTATAATACCTATAATTCCCCCTGAAAGTATAATCATCATACTTTCATTCTTTTGCATAATATATGCCTCCCTTTCTATGTATATGCACAATGCGTTTATCATAGCATCTAAACTTAAGCTATGTCTAATTTAATTTATTAATATTTTTCATCTATTTATCAAAAATCATAATAAATGAGGTTTTTATCATGCACAAAATTTATCTAGATAATGCTAGTACATCATTTCCGAAACCACCTTCAGTAGCTAAAGAAGTCTATAATTTTCTTGCTCATAATGCAGTAAATATCAATAGAGGTTCTTATAATAATGCATATTCTATTGAAGAAATAGTTTTTGAAACAAGAGAATTATTAAAAGATTTATTTCACGCTACAGATAGTAAAAATGTAGTCTTCACCAAAAATATAACAGAAAGTTTAAATATATTATTAAAAGGCTTTTTAAAACCAAATGATCATGTAATAATTTCTTCTATGGAGCATAATGCTATTATGCGTCCTTTAACTCAATTAACTAAACAAAATATCAGTTATACTCAAGTTCCTTGCCATATAGATGGAACATTTCCTTTGGCAAAATTATCTGATTGTCTACAAGAAAACACTAAGCTTATCATTGTAACTCATGCTAGTAATGTATGTGGAACCATCTTACCAATTGAGCAAATTGGCGAATTTTGCGTCAAACATAATTTAAAATTCATGGTAGATTGTGCTCAAACTGCTGGTATTTTGCCCATTGATATGCAAAAAATGCATATTGATGCTCTAGCTTTCACAGGTCATAAAGGTTTATTAGGTCCACAAGGAATAGGTGGCTTTATTTTATCTGAAGATATGATTAAACAAATTGAACCGTTAATCAGTGGTGGCACAGGTAGTATCAGTCATACAGAAGAAATACCCCAATTTATGCCCGATAGATTTGAAGCTGGTACTTTAAATCTTCCTGGTATTATTGGGCTACATGCGAGCTTACAATGGTTAAAAAAAATTACTATCGCCAAAATCCATGAACATGAAAATATGTTGACAAATTATTTTTTGCAACAGATACAACAATTAGACCCTGATGAAAAATATATTCGTCTTATTGGCAAAAAAGATACTCTTATGCGTACAGGCGTAGTTTCTATTCAAGTTTTAAATCATGAATTATCACAAATTGCCTATGATTTAGATGATAAATTTCAAATTATGACTAGAGTTGGTCTTCACTGCGCCCCACAGGCACATAAAACTTTAGGTACTTTTCCTACAGGCACAATCCGTTTTTCCTTTGGTTATTTCAATACATTAAAAGAGATAGATTTAACTATAGAAGCTTTAACTAAACTCATTTTAAATAAAGATATACAAAATATATAGGATATTAATTATGGAATTTAGACAATTAGAATCTTTTTGTGCTGTTGTTCGCTATCAAAGTTTTACTAAAGCTGCGGAAAAATTATATATTTCTCAACCTACAATCAGCACTCATATTCGTATGCTTGAACAAGAATTTAATTCTCGTTTAATCATTCGCACTACTAAAAATATTGAAATCACACCACATGGAAAAGAATTATTTGCATGTGCTCAAAAAATCTTCACATTAAAAAATGATTTAATTCAAAAATGGTCTGAAGAAAATAAAAAAATCATTCGTATCGGTGCTTCTACCATTCCTGCCGATTATATATTACCTGAAGTATTACCATTATTTTGTCAAAAATATCCCGATATCCAATTGCATATTCATCAAAATGACAGTGGTAATATCTTACAATCTATTTTGAATGGCAAATTCACCATTGGTATGGTAGGTATGAAATCCTTTGAAAAAGAGCTTGATTTTGTTCCTTTTTTTCATGATGAAATCGTGATGATTACTCCTAAACAAGAAAAATTTTTACATTTTGCCCAAAAAGCATTTAATCAAGATGATTTAATCTCTTTATTGAAAAAAGAAACTATTATTTTGCGTGAACAAGGTAGTGGCAGTAAAAAACGTTTAGAAAGTTACTTTGAGCAAATCAATCTATCCGAAAAATCCTTAAATATCATAGCTAGATTAAATGACCAAGAGTCCATCAAAAAATTAGTAGCTAGTGGCCTTGGCATCTCGTTTATTTCTGCTAAAGCAATCACTGATGCAGATAATTTGCTCACTATAAAATTACCTGAAAATAGCTTAACTCGCAGTTTATATTTTGCTTATCATAAAGACTATATCTTAAAAGAACATATCTTATCTTTTATAAAATTTGTACAAAAATTCTATGCAAAAAAATAAAATAAACGCTATAATACTATACAAGATTAAATATAGAGAGGGTTAGTATATTGAAAATAAAAATATTGACAAACATGGCAATGCTTGTAGCTTTGTCTTTGATTTTAGTAATGTTGATTAACTTCCCGATTTTGCCTGCTGTTCCATTTATGAAATATGACCCTGCTGATATTCCTATTCTCATTGGCAGTTTTCTCTTTGGCCCTATGGGTGGTGTAATCCTGACAGCAATTGTTTCTATCTTACAAGGTTTATTCATCAGTGGTGATGGTGGTCCAATCGGTATCGTCATGCATTTTTTAGCTACAGGTACTTTTGCTTTTATTGCCGGATTTATTTATCAACGTACAAAAACAAAACGTTCTGCTGTTGTCGGTTTAATCTGCGGAGCTTTAAGTATGACTTGTGTTATGGTCATCTGTAATCTATTATTAACACCTATTTTTTTAGGCGCACCTATGGAAAAAGTTATTGAACTACTTTTACCTGCCATCATACCTTTTAATTTGATTAAAGCAAGTATAAATGCTTTGATAACTTATTTCATTTATAAACCTATATCAAATTTTGTACATCGCAACATTTAAAAGGAGCTTTAAATTTGACTGTAATTACTACTATTCGCAAAGTAACAATTGATTTAGAAAATAAAGCTAAACAAATTGCTAAAGATTTATCTATTCCCTATGTTACAAGAAATAATCTTGGCATTGATAAAATAAAACAACAAGAGAATGCAGATACTGTAATCGTTGTAAAAAAAGATAAATTAGTCTTAGATTTACCTACAGGCGAGATGTTCTTTCACCCTAATATGGCTCAAGTTCGCATGAAACGTTTACGTTGTGGTGATATTGATAATATGCTTGAAGCTATGGGCGGACGAGAATTTTTACAAAATAAAACCATCTTAGATTGCACTTTAGGTTTTGCCTCTGATGCAATTATCAGCTCATATGGTGTAGGCCCTAAAGGCAAAGTCATCGGTCTTGAAGTCAATCCTTTAATTGCTCTAATCGTCAAAGATGGACTAAAGACTTATCTACCTACTAATTACGATTTAAAATCTGCTATGGATAATATCACTGTTATCAATCAAGATTATTTAAGTTTTCTTAAAGAACAAGCAGATAATAGTTTTGATGTCATCTATTTTGACCCTATGTTTCGCCATGCACTCACAGACAGTAAAAGTCTAAATCCACTTCGCCAATTAGCGGATATGAGAGCTGTTAGCCACGAAGCATTAAATGAAGCTAAACGCGTTGCTAAATATCGCATAGTCTTCAAAGAAAATAGTCGCAGTCTTGAATTTTCTCGCCTTGGTTTTACTAAAATCTGTGGTGGTAAATACGCTCCTATTCATTATGGAGTAATTGATTTAAACTAAAAATATAAAAGACCTAAGCTTATATGGATTTTCCCATATATCTTAGGTCTTTTTTCTATTCTTTAAACAGTTCTAATTGTTTTATCTCTTTAAAATGATATTGACGATATTTTCGTTCGGATAAAGCCCTGCTCAATCTTTTACTATCATAAATTCTAATATATTTCTGAGCAAAAATATTTGGCAATGCCACACCTACAGCTATTGCTAAAATTATCAAAGTAGCATTTACACCACTTTGAAACGCTTGTAAAAAATTACTCACATCTAAAGTATCAATATCAATTATATTAAATAACAAACGATACATCAAAATACCCGGCATCAACGGAATAACTGACGGTATCGTAAGCACATGACTAGGTACATGGAACCAATGCACAGCCCTCAAAGCAATAATACTTACCACCATTGCTCCTAGCAATGTTCCAATCGGCAAACCAACACCTAAAAAGTCCATAGATAAAGTGCGTACACAAACAGAAATCACTCCACCTAGACCGACTACCCATAATAAACGTGGCGGAACATTAAACATGGTAGAAAAACCAGCAGCTGCTATAAAAGCTGATATTACATAAACAATATATGCTTGATGATTTACTGTCGATAAATGCGTAAAATCTTCTACACTGAATAATTTTATAGCAAAAATTATACCAAAAGTCATACTACCAACCATCAGCAGAGTATTCATAGCTCTTGTTATGCCAGCTGTAATATAACAATCAAGCATATCTTCTAAAGCATTGACCATAGGCACACCTGGAACGATAAAAATAGCACATGCCAACATAGTGTACCATGAAGTATCTGTAAATGGCAAAAAATGCGTAAAATATGCTATTACTGTAGCTGTAAATGAAGATAATACAATTGCCATGTAAGGATTTATACCAATTTTTAAACATTGGCTGCGCACAAAAAAGCCAATAAATGCTGCTAGTGCAGTATATAATGATGCCATGATATCACAGCCAAACATTTTACCTACACCACCACAAGCCAGCGCTGCTCCAAGATTAATAATAAAAGTCGCGTATTTGCTTTTCTTACTTTCTACTTTCTTCAATTCAGCTTCAAATTGCTCAATAGTATAATCTCTTTCGATTGCCTCCCATGTCATTTTACTAACTTCTAAAATCACATTCATATCAACATTATGCTGATAACATTTTTGCAATTTCGTCATATGATAATTGCCAACGCTCACACTGACCATCAAAGTAGTATACGTAACATGAATATGCAATTGGTCGCCAAAAATCCCTGCATAAGCAGCTGTTCGTTGCATAGTTCGCACAATCCTGCTCGTATCTGCTGAATTTTCCATCATCAAACGACCTACATGCAAAATCAAATGAACTTTTCTTGTTAATTCTAAATAATTTTCATCTATATTATATGGTATGCTTTTAGAAATTGGTACGTTCTTCATCAGTATAAATGCCCTTCTTAATCATAAAATAAATATCCTATTCTATTATAATATCAATCTAAGATAATAGTACATACAAAATTATATTTATTTCAAATATCACTCAAATCAACATAAGACCTCAAGAAATTGCAAGGATTTTATTTAAATTCAGCGAATTATATACTAAACGATATTGTTTATTTTAAATTTAGAAAAGAGGGATTATATGCAAATCTACATTCAAGTAAAACAACTCGGCAAACGCAAAGCTAGTATTGAAGCACAAAAATTTATAATTGAAGACTCCCTTTTTACTGTACACGATTTACTTTATGACATCGTAACTAAACAAGTAGACAAATTCAATCATCGTGCTATTAGCAATATAGATGGTGAACCTACCTTATTAAATTATTTATCGTTAACTCAAATAGAAAATCAATCGCCTTCTGGAAAAATATCCTTTAATCTAGATTATCGCCAACAAAAACAGGACATTCAATCGGCTTTTGATAATGTTATTATGGCTTTTAATGATGGATTATTTCGTATATTTTTAAACGATAACGAACTATCTTCCCTAGAAGAAAAAATCAATTTACAAGAAAATGACATATTAACTTTTATCCGCTTAACCATGTTATCAGGAAGAATTTGGTAAGTTTTTCCGTAAAATCAGAAAGGATTTTTATTATGTGTTTAGATAGATGGTTCAATAATAATAAAGAATTTAAAAATAAAATAATAGCTGAACTTGCAAAGTTAAAAAATAAACTTTCTACAACGCAACAAAAAATTTATGATATTTACTTAACTGAATTACAAGTAAAAACTAGATATAATTATTATTACGCTTCTTTTTCCTTAGAAGAAAGGCTCTCTAATCACCCTTTATATCTACATTGGCAAAAAATTTTGCCTGAAGTATTAACAAAGCCTATATCTTCTTATTTTTCTGATGATGAAAAAATTGTATTGCAGACCATCTTAGGCAAAGACAAAGCAGATTTATTTTTCTTAGCCCTAGATAATTTAATGGATTACCCTTATCAAACTAACTGGTATAGACGCACACTACGTTCTCACCAATCACATCTATATTTAAGTCGCATGTTCGATGTATTAAATGAATTTTTAATCTATCGCAATACTCAATTAACTCCTCTAGAAAAATTAAAACTATCTTGTAAACCTATCGATGAAAATAATTTACCACTACAAGATTATATTTATTTACAAAGTTTTGGTATTTATGTTCTAGCCGCTGAAATCGACAACAACAATACACAAGCAATTAAATTAATTGAAGATATCATCTTAGGTGATAATCAAGTTGCTTTTCTTTCTTATGGTTTAATCAATTCCATAGTAAAAAGTCACAATCAACATCTGCATAAATTACTAGGTGATTTACTTTTAGCTGGACGATTGCAAGAAGGATTGCGCCAATCCATCACTGAAAATATGGATAATGGCACAGTAAAAGCTTTTTTAACCCTATTAAAAGTAATCGAAGAAAATAATTTAATTCGCTATGCATCTGTAAAAAGAGCTATAGCCACATGGACAAGTCTAATTGATATTGATAATGCTGATAAAATCACTAAAAAAGAAATCGCTTCTTTCTCTAAATTTCTAACGAATGAACAGCTCCGCCATCAATCACTCAATAGACAAAATCCTGTGGAAATCTATTTAGCTCTATGGTCATATGCTTTTTATAACGTAGAATCAACTATACCATTTATCCTTGATTTATTTAAAAATGGTCAAAAACATCAAAAACTAGTCGCTGGTTATTTCTTAAATGTAATCAATGATAATCAAATAATTTTTAAATTGCGTTATGAATTAGTTACCCAATACAATTTAACAGAAGATAATCTCTCCTTAATAGCTATATTATTCCGTCTAAAATTAAAAGATACAGCTTATAAAAATTTTCTTGATCATAATTTCAGCTCCACACAGCTAATGGATTATTATTATAAATTAAAAGCTTTATCGCAAAATTTGCCTAAAGAAAAAATTTTCTCGCCTTGCGTTTTCCCATGGCATACTGAAATTCTAAACTTAAGTGATGTTTTGATTGAAATGGCAGATATTAGTTACTATCTAGCTTCTGATGAATTATTAGATGATTTTTGCAGTGAAATTTCTCGACTTGATACTTTTTGGCGCGATAATTATTTGAAAAAATTATATACTACTCCTAAAACGCTAACTCAACGTCAATTAGTATTTTGCCTATTAGCTGATAGAAGTGAAGCCACACGCAAAGAAAGCTATAACATCATCAATAAACTCGCCATTTCTAAAGATGAATATGACCTTCTCATATCCATGCTCAAATATAAATACAGTGATTTACGCCAAAATATCATTCGACTCTTATTAAAACAGCCTGAAAAACAACTACTTGATACCTTAAAAATTCTATTGAGCGATAAAAAAGGCTCTATCCGCCTTGCTGGTTTAGATATATTATTGCAATTGCAAAAAAATCCTCATAATCAAACCCTATTTAATACTGCCAAATCATATCTTTGTACACTTACTAATCCTACAACTAATGAACAAATCTTAATTTCACAAATAAATGATAGCTATGATAATGACCCTACTATTAAAGAATTATCTTACGATACTACATTAAAAACTCAACTTGCACTATCTGAAGTAAACAATTCTTTAAAAATAACAGATATTTATCCGCTTTCACTTCAAGAATTATTCCAAATACTAGAAGATTTATCTAATTTTTACGAAAAACATAAAATGCTTTCGTATAATCCTTTATATGGCAGTGAAATCCTTTTAGATAATGACTTTAGACGCATTTCTTGGGAAGAAAAATTTAATTTATATAAATATCCTTATCCTAATCTTTGGCAAGATTTTTATGCTCAATATATCAAAACACCCGCTAAACTTTATCAATTATATTTATTTATATCATTGAATTATTTCGATATAAATTCACCATTTAAAGATGTAATATCTAATACATTCAATGACAATTCAATTTGTCTAAAATCCAAATATATACAAACTAAATTAAATAATTATTCCCGTATAGAAAGTTTAGCCACTATCATTGAAAATCTCTATGAATATTATGTTCCTCAAAAATACTGTTTTGAAGTTGCTAAATTCTGGGCTTTACGTCATTTAGAAAAATTTGATTTTAATAAAGTCATAGCTAAACAACATAAAATGACTATTTCTTTCTTAACGCAATATCATTATGGTAGTAAATCTGTTGGTTGTACTTTCATTCTTATGCCACTTTTAAATAACTATAATGACGATATTAGTTTTAAAGAAAGCTTCATTTTACTGTATAATCTCTACACAAAATACAAATATGAAATTTATTTGCCTATATATAATTTCCTTCGTGCTAAGCAAATGAATTTAATCGCTGAAGATGAACTTTATATCGATATTTTCCAACGCTCATCAGAACAATTATCTTCAAAACTCAATCAATTATCTTCTTTATTTGAAGACAATTTTTCGACTTTAGCTTTTAGTGATTTTTCTGCTGAAAAACCAACACTAAAACAAGATTTATTACTTTATAGCCAAAATTTTGCCGATATCATCATATCTCAAATTTTATCCATTGAATTAAAACGCGGTGATTTGCCTACTAAATACACTAAATTAATAAATAATATCAAACAAATAAAAGGCATTCATTATTTTGTTGATATTTTAACAGCATTAGGCAAAAGTAAATTAAAAAATATTTCTTATCTTTGGTCTGAAGTAACTAATAAAGATAGCATCTTTTCTTATCTATTAAGTATTTGCAAACCTAAAAAAGATGAAACAGCTAAAGATTTAAAAGCGTATCTAAAAGATAAATCTATCTCTAATATTCGTTTAATCGAAGCTTGTATGTTCTCACCTTCATGGATACCATTAGTGGATAAAATTTTAAAATGGAAAGGATTTGTCAGCGGTTGCTATTATTTCTTAGCACATATGCGTTATGCTGATAAAAAATTAGCTGCTACCTTTGCTAAATACACGCCTATTTCCATTGAAGATTTACGTGATGGAGCTTTTGATTTGGACTGGTTTAAATCATGCTATAAACAATTAGGTAAAGAACGTTTTGCTATTTTATATGATGCTGCTAAATATATCTCTGAAGGAAATGCTCATACACGTGCTAGAAAATACGCTGACGCTACTAATGGTTTATTCTCCGCTGATGAAGTCAAAGCACAAATAATTGAAAAACGCAATAAAGATTTATTGATGGCTTACGGATTAATACCACTTTCTAAGAGCGGTAAAATCACTAAGACTGCACAAAAAGAAATGCTCAAGCGTTATATATTCATTCAGCAATTCCACAAAGAAAGTAAAAAATTTGGCTCACAAAGACAATCTAGTGAAAACTTAGCTTGCAAAATTGCTCTAAATAATTTAGCAAGAAATGCTCATTTTTCTGATACTTTCCGCTTTATTTTAAATATGGAAACACAATTAATCAAAAATCAACAACAATATTTTGAGCCTAAAGGGCTAGAAAATATTTCTATTTATTTACAAGTAGATGAATATGGTAAAACTTCTATTATTTGTCAAAAACAAAATAAACAATTAAAATCTGTACCTAGTAAAATCAAAAAAGAACCATATTATCTTGCTTTAAAACAAGCCAAAAATGAATTTATTGACCAATATCGCCGTTCAAAAATTATGTTTGAACAAGCTATGGAAAATTCTACTTTATTTTTGGCAGATGAAATCACTTTGCTCAATCAAAATCCTATATTAAAGCCATTGCTTCAAAATCTAATATTTATTCATGATAATGATATAGGCTATTTCCACGATAATAGCTTAATCTCACCTACAAAAGATATCATCAAATTAAATGCTGATGATAAAATTCGTATCGCTCACCCTATAGATTTATATAAAAGCAATCTATGGCATATATATCAGCAAGATTTATTTACACGTCAAATCAAACAGCCATTCAAACAAATTTTCCGTGAATTATATTTAAAAACAGGTGATGAGTTAAATTCTGCTCAATCTCATCGTTATGATGGTTATCAAATCCAACCACAAAAAACGCAAGCTATTTTAAAAACTCGCAATTGGATCGCTAGCTATTATGAAGGTCTACAAAAAGTATATTATCAAGAAAATATTATTGCTACTATTTACGCTGCTGTTGATTGGTTTACTCCTGCCGATATTGAAGCTCCTATACTTGAATATGTATCGTTTTATGATCGCAAAACTTTCAAAGATATTTTAATTAAAGATATTCCTGATATTATTTTCTCTGAAGTTATGCGTGATGTAGATTTAGCTATCAGCATTGCTCATGTAGGTGGCGTAGACCCTGAAACAAGCCATTCTACAATACAGATGCGCAAAGCTATCTTAGAATTTACGTTACCACTCTTTAAATTAAATAATGTTTCCTTAAATGATAATTTTGCTATCATCAAAGGAAATTTAGCTGATTATTCCATTCATTTAGGTAGCGGTCTTGTTCATCAAATGGCAGGAGCTGAAATCGCTATTTCTGTTGTTCCTTCCCAACATCGTGGTCGCTTATTTTTACCATTTGTTGATGAGGACCCTAAAACCGCCGAAATCATCACCAAAGTATTGCTCTTTGCCAAAGACAATGACATCAAAGACCCATTTATTTTAAATCAAATAAAAGTAGTTAAATAAAACGAAAAAACTGTACTAAAATCATGAATTGTTTAGTACAGTTTTTTCTATTTTATCTATGCTCTTTTTGATTTAGTTCTTACCAAAAACATCAATTTATCTTCTTTTAACTTATTAATATAATTGCGGAAAAAGATATTAGGAATTGCCACACCAACAGCTATCGCTAATAATATCAAGGTTGTATTAACGCCATTGTTCAAAACATGATGATAATTCATATTATCCACATTTTCTAAATTAATGATACTAAATAATAAACGATACATAAAAACACCTGGAATTAAAGGAATTACAGACGGAATAGTCAATACATGACTAGGTGCATGTACTATATGTACAGCTTTCAAAGATAATAAACTGACTATAACAGCACCTGCAAGCGAAGCCGTTGCTTGTGAACAATCATATTCTAACATTAAAAAGTTGCGTACACCCACTGAAATTATCGCTCCACAGGCAACTACAATTAACAATCTAGGTGGCATATTAAAAATAGTTGCAAAACCTATAGCAGCTACTGAGGCTGCAACAGCACAGACTAAAAAGGAGTTAGAAGAAATGCTCAAGCTTGTAAAATCTTGAACTACACATAATTTTATGGCAAAAGCTATGCCAAAAGTCATACTTCCTATCATCAATAAAGTATTTATCGCCCTTGTCATTCCTGCTGTAATATAATTATCCACTAAATCATCTATCGCATTAATCAAAGGAATTCCCGGCACGATAAATAAACTACAAGCAATGAGTGGATGCCATGGCGTATTAGTTGGCATAAAATGTATAAAGTATGCACAAATAGTGGCTACGAAGGCAGAAATAGCTATTGAAGCATATGGATTAAATTTTAATAAATTGCATTTCATTCTCGTCCAATAACCTATCATTGCACAAATAGAAGTGTAGATAAATGCAAAAAAATCACCACCAAATAATAAACTAAAACCACCACAAGCCAGTCCTGCACTAATCATTACTAATGGTTTTTTATAATATCTTTTACGCAAGCAAATAAATCTCAGTTCTTTTTCAAATTCATATAAAGAATAATCTTGTTCAATAGCTCGCCAGGATAATTTACTAATTCCAGAAATTGCTGTCATATCTACTCCATGTCTATAACATTTTTGGAAATTAGTAATAGATTTGTCCCCTGTATTGATATTTACCATTATTGTCGTAAAAGTAATATGAATTTGTAATCTTCGCTCTGGTATTTTCATAAATACGCCCACGCGTTTCATATTGCGTACAATACGATTTGTATCAGCTCCACTTTCCATTAAAACTTTGCCCACACGCAAAATCAATTGTATTTTTCGTTCAATCTCCTTATCTTCTTTCAAATTTTTTAAATTATTATGTTCTAAATAATTATTCATTTTCCCTAACCTCTATAAATCTATTATTCAATTTTCTATTACCAAATAACATAAATATGATGATTTTATAACTATATCTCCTTCATCCTCTGCTATATTTATATTATTATGCAAAGTAATATTAAATTCAAATACAGCTTTGTTATTCAATCTATAATTAAAATGCATTGATAAAATTAAACAAAGAGCTATTGACTATGGTGTTATACCATAGTTTATACTTGAAATAAGAAGTAATATATTTCTATTTTAAGAAAGGATTTGTTATTATGGTTACGAAGAAATATTGCTGGTTAATGTTATTGCTAGCAATTATTTTGGAAATAACAGGTACAGCTTTAATGAAATTTTTTGCCATAAAAGGTGGTATGGAAGGTTATATCTTAATGCTTTTATTTATATTTTGTTCCTATTTTGCATTAAGTAAAGCCATTGTAAAAATTCCTATCAGTACTGCTTATGCTATTTGGGAAGGTATAGGCTTAATCGGCACAGCTTCTGTAGCTTATTTTATTTTTAATGAAGACTTATCTTTATTAAAAGTTTTAGCTTTTATGGTAATCTTAAGTGGTTTAATCATGATAAAAAAAGGAACTTATACTGTTTCAAATAAATAATGGGGTTGAATATTATGTCAGACACTACGATTGGTACTTTATTGATTATTGGTTCTGTATTTTTTGATGTATTGGCTAATATTTGTCTAAAAAAATCTCAAGGATTTAAATATAAATTATATGGATTTTTGGCAATCAGTTTAGTCGGATTTGCGTTTTTATGTTTAGCTTACGCTATTAGCATCATGGATTTAAGCATTGCTTATGCCTTATTTGGTGCTTGTGGTTTACTTTTAACTACAATTATTGATAAATTATTTTTCGGTCTACGCATCAAGCCTTTGGGAATTATTGGCTTAATGACTATGCTTATGGGCATTGTTTTAATAAAAATGATTTAAAATAAAAATAACTGCTGAGAATAAATTTTTCAGCAGTTATTTTATTTCTATTGACACAAATTCTATATAGTGATATTCTAAAAAAGAACTGAATATAGTTCAAAGAATCAGGTGTCCATTTGGACTTAATAGGGAATTCAGTACGTAATTTATTATTAAGCTGAAACGGTCCCGCCACTGTATGAGGGAACTTATCCAAATTTATGTCACTGGGAAACTGGGAAGGCTTGGATATAGTAATGAACTCGAGTCAGGAGAACTGCCTGATTAACAATCACCGTGTGCAATTAATTTATTTTAATTGCCATACCTGCGAGCGATGGGGAGGAGATTAGACAGTAAATTTTAGAATTTACTCAATGTGTCTATTCACCTCTTTTCAAAGCGAAAAGGGGTTTTTTATTTATCGGTTTTACTTTATGTCTTCAGCAAACATAAAGTAATCATTGCTCAAAATTCCAAACTAATCATTATATTGTTGTATTATTATACTTTTAGCATGCTTAAGTATTATCCTAAGCATGCTATTTTTTTCTTATAATTTAATTTTAAAGATAGCTTTTTTTATAGTTTGACTTTGTTGACAGATAATAGCTGTGCGATGAGCATCTTCTGGATAACAAATTAGAAAATCACCTTTGTTAATTAAGTTAACAGTCGCTTTTTCTTCACCTGTTAATTCCACAAAATCGCGATTTTCATCAAATGATTTTACTTGCATATCATCGCAAAAGCTCACATCAATACTTTCTTTGCCTTCAATAATCATATGCACATCAATATATTTTTTATGTGCTTCCCAAAAGCGCTCTTCACGTTTTACTGTAGCATAGTTTTCGATATTAACAAAAAACTCATCGCCATTTATTTTATAACTACCTTTTTCATATGTAGTTAAATCATGCTCTTTTGCATAAGTAAAACAAGCTTTAATTTTTTCTGTCAAAAAATCATACTTATCTGCATATTTAAGATTGCCAAAAATCATGTTTATAACCTCTTTTCTTAGTTTATTAAAATAATTATATCATGATATTGAAAAAATATTCTTCTCCATTTATCATTAAAGCTAAATATTAATATTATAAGTGAGATGATTTTATGGTACACATACCAAAATTAAATACATTACAAACTGAAAATAAAATTCCCTTTAAAGTAGAAGCACCTTTTGAACCTACAGGCGACCAACCTCAAGCGATTGAAGCTTTAGCTCAAGGTATTCAAAATGGTCAAACATCGCAAGTTTTATTAGGTGTTACAGGTACAGGAAAGACTTTTACTATCGCTAAATTAATTGAAAAAGTCCAAAAACCTACACTCGTTATCGCTCATAATAAAACGCTAGCTGCACAATTAGCTAGTGAGTTTAAAGAATTTTTTCCGCATAATGCTGTAGAATATTTTGTCAGTTACTATGATTATTACCAACCAGAAGCTTATATTGCCGAAACAGATACTTATATCGAAAAAGATTCTTCCATCAATGATGAAATTGATAAGCTTCGCCATTCTGCAACTTGTTCTTTATTTGAACGTCGTGATGTCATCATTGTTGCTAGTGTATCTTGTATCTATGGCTTAGGTTCACCAGAAGATTATTATGATTTAGTCTTATCTGTGCGCGAAGGTCAAGAATATCCTCGTGATGATATTTTGCGAAAATTAGTTTCTATTCAATATGAACGCAATGATATAAATTTTGACCGTGGTAAATTTCGCGTTCGTGGCGATGTCATTGAAATTTTTCCTGCTGGCTATAGTGATAGAGCTATCCGCATTGAACTTTTTGGTGATGAGGTTGACCGTATTTTAGAAGTAGATACTCTAACTGGAGAAGTCTATGGTCAACGCAAACATATTTTAATTTATCCTGCTTCTCACTATGTAACTTCTAAAGAACATATGAAAGAAGCTATCGACTCCATACAAGAAGAACTTCAACAGCAATTAAAAATCCTTGAAGATAATAATAAACTCTTAGAAGCTCAACGTTTGAAACAACGCACAAATTATGATTTAGAAACTATGGAAGAAATGGGATATTGCTCTGGCATCGAAAATTATTCACGCCATTTGACAGGCAGAAAAGCTGGCGAAGCTCCGTATACACTTCTTGATTATTTTCCTGATGATTTTTTAATCGTCATTGATGAATCTCATGTTACTATACCACAGATAAAAGCTATGTATGCAGGCGACCGCTCACGCAAAGAATCACTTGTGGATAACGGTTTTCGTCTACCTTCTGCCTTTGATAATCGCCCTCTACGCTTTGAAGAATTTCTCGAGCATATCAATCAGATAATCTATGTTTCTGCTACACCAGCACCATTTGAATTAGCACAAGCAAATCAAGTAGTAGAACAGATAATCCGCCCAACTGGTCTGTTAGATCCTGAAATAGAAATTCGCCCACTTGAAGGGCAAATGGACGATTTACTTGGAGAAATCAAAATCCGCACTAAGAAAAATGAACGCGTGCTCATCACTACTTTGACTAAAAAAATGGCTGAAAATCTCACTGATTATTTAAAAGAAATGGGCATTAAAGTCCGTTATCTTCATTCTGATATTGCCACTATTGAAAGAGCGGAAATCATTCGCGATTTGCGTTTAGGAAAATTTGATGTACTCGTAGGGATTAACTTATTACGTGAAGGCTTAGATATGCCAGAAGTTTCTTTAGTAGCTATCTTAGATGCTGATAAAGAAGGTTTCTTGCGTTCAGAGACATCTCTCATTCAAACAATTGGTCGTGCTGCTAGAAATGCTCATGGTAAAGTAATCATGTACGCCGACCGCATCACCGATTCTATGCAAAAAGCCATTGATGAAACAATGCGTCGTCGAGAAGTCCAAGATAAATACAATCAAGAACATCATATAATACCGAAGACAATTCAAAAGAAAATAAAAAATCTCATTGAAACTACTATGGTTGAGGAAGAAAAAACAAGTTATGATGCTGAAAAACCAAAGAAAAAACTGAAAATGACTGCTAAAGAAAAGAAAAAATTAATTCTTTCTTTAACTAAAGAAATGCAAGAAGCTTCTCGCAACTTAGAATTTGAACGAGCTGCTCAAATTCGCGATATTATCTTTGAATTAAACGAAAAAAAATAATTTATTTTATTTATAAAAAAGCACTATAGCATGAAAACTATAGTGCTTTTACTTATTCATCATAAAGATGACAACATACATATCTGTTATTTATCATTTTCATTTCAGGTAATTTTTGTCTACAAATTTCTTTAGCTTTTGGGCAACGTGTATTGAATGAACAACCTTTTGGCGGATTTAATGGACTTGGCAATTCACCTTGCAAGATAATTCGCTGTTTATGTTTTTCTTTTTGTGGATCTGGCAATGGAATTGAAGATAACAATGCTTTCGTATATGGGTGTAGAGGATTTGTATATAAATCTTCTGTATCGGCAAGTTCTACAATTTGCCCTAGATACATAACTGCTACTTTTTGGCTGATATAACGTACCATAGCTAAATCATGAGCGATAAATAAATATGTCAGACCTAATTCATGTTGTAATTTTTCTAGTAAGTTCACGACTTGTGCTTGAATAGATACATCAAGTGCTGAAATCGGTTCATCGCAGATAATCAGTTTAGGTTCACAAGCAAGTGCTCTAGCTATACCGATACGCTGTCTTTGTCCGCCACTGAATTCATGAGGAAAACGGTTTGCCTGCTCTTTACTCAATCCCACTAATTCCAATAATTCATAGATACGCTCTTGTCTTTGTTTTTTATCTGTATATAAATTATGCACAAGCAAAGGTTCTTCAATGATATCTGCCACTGTCATTCTTGGATTTAATGAAGCATATGGGTCTTGGAATATCATTTGAATATCCTTTGTCATCTCTTTATTTTGTGAAATATCTTTGCCTGCAAATATGATTTTACCTTTTGTCGGTTTATATAATCCGATAATAGTCCTGCCTGTAGTCGATTTTCCACAGCCTGACTCACCTACAAGACCTAATGTTTTTCCTTCTTCTATAGAAAAACTGACATCATTTACTGCTTTTAAAATCTGTTTTGGTCTTCCCCAAAAAGAACGCTTCACTACAAAATCTTTATGTAGATTTTTGACTTCTAATAAATTCATCAAAATTCCTCCCTATTCTCTTTGGGTGCAAATTCATGCTCCAACCAACATTTTACATAATGATCTTTATTTAATTGTGTCTTTTCTGGCATCAACTGCATACAGATTTTCATTGCTTTTGTACAGCGTTTGACAAAGGGACAATAATCAATACTTTCTTTTAAATCTGGTGGCTGACCATCAATCACATATAATTTATCTTCTTTATTTAAATTTAAATGAGGCAAAGATTTTAATAAACCTCGCGTATAAGGGTGATGTGCATGATAAAACAAATCATCAACATTTGCTTTTTCTACGATTTGACCTGCATACATAACTGCTACTTCATCGCAAATATTGGCAATAACCCCTAAATCATGCGATATCATAATGATAGACATATTCAATTTTTCTTGTAAGGATTTCAATAAATCTAAAATTTGTGCCTGTACAGTTACATCAAGAGCTGTTGTCGGCTCATCTGCTATCAATAATTCTGGTTCACAGGCAAGTGCCATTGCAATCATAACGCGTTGACGCATACCGCCACTGAATTGATGGGGATAATCTTTCAATCTTTTTTGGGCAAATGGTATCCCTACTAAATTTAATAATTCTACAGCTTTTTCTGTCGCTTCTTTATCCGATAATTGTTTATGCAAAAACAAAACTTCTTTTATCTGCGTACCAATCGAAAGTACAGGATTTAAAGATGTCATTGGGTCTTGAAATATCATCGCAATTTTATTGCCACGAATTTTGGCTAAATCTTCATCTTGAAAATTGACTAAATCCTGACCTTGCCATAAAATCTGACCATTTTCAATAATGCTATTCTCTTTAGGCAATAAACCCATGATAGCATGAGCCGTCACTGATTTTCCACAGCCTGACTCGCCCACTATTCCTAGAGCTTGTCCTCTTTTTAAATCAAAACTGACATTGCGTACTGCTTTTACTTTTCCTCGATAAGTCTGAAAAGTAACTGCTAAATCTTTTACTTGTAAAATTTCTTTATTTTCTTCCATGGTAAACACTCATTTCTTCACTATTTTAACGACGCATCTTAGGGTCTAAAACATCTCGCAGACCATCACCTAAAAAGTTAAAAGCCAACATAGTGACACTGATAGCTACTGCTGGAAAAAATAATTGAAAAGGATATGCACGCAAATTATTTACGCCCTCTGATGCTAAAACGCCCCAACTAGCCATTGGTGCAGAAACACCAAGTCCGATAAAACTCAAAAAAGCTTCTGTAAATATTGCATCAGGAATAGCTAATGTCATTGTTACAATGATTGCCCCCATGGCATTTGGCAATAAATGTCTAAATAAAATTCTTTTTTTCGATACACCTATTGTTCTAGCTGCCAAAATAAATTCTTGTTCCTTCATTGATAAAATCTGACCACGCACAATTCTTGCCATCTGTAGCCAATAACCAATACCTAAAGCAATAAAAATATTAATAAGCCCTGGCTTTAAAATTACCATCAATAAAATTACATACAATAAAGTCGGTACACTATATAAGATATCCACAATATTCATCATTATGCGGTCAATCTTACCACCGCAAAAACCTGCTATTCCGCCATAAATTACACCAATAAAAAGATTTAATAAACTAGCCACTATACCAATAGCTAAAGAAATTCTCGCACCATATAATACGCGAATAAAAATATCTCTCCCCAAATTATCCGTACCAAACCAATGCTCCCAACTTGGAGAACTATTTGTCATCATCAAATTTTGTTCATCATAAGTATGGCTAGAAAAAATAGGGCCAAAGATAGCTACAATGATTAAACACACAATAATGATTAATCCCAGCAAAGCCATTTTATTTTTCTTTAACCTAATCCACGCATCTTGCCAATATCCCAAAGTTTCTTCTTTTTTTTGCACCTGCAAAATTTCTCGCTCTAAAGGCACAAATAAATCTTTATTTATCATCTTCATTCACCTTTTTCTTCACCGATTTTAATGCGTGGGTCTAATAATGGATAAAGTAAATCCACTACCATATTTAAAACAATTACAATCACACTATAAAAAATTGTTACACCTAAAATTACAGTATAATCTCGATTATAAATACTAGTTACAAAATATTGCCCCAAGCCTGGTATCGCAAAAATAGTTTCAATGACAAAACTACCTGTCAAAATACTAGCTGTCATTGGTCCTAAATAAGTTACTACAGGTATTAATGAATTAGGCAAAGCGTGTTTTATTAAAACTTTGCTCCATGATAAACCTTTTGCTCTCGCTGTTTTTATATAATCTTGTGATAAAATATCCAGCATACTAGAACGCGTCAATCTAGCGATAAATGACATTGGCATTCCTGATAAAGCCAAAGCTGGCATGATTTCATATCGCCAACCATTCCACATAGCAGCTGGCAATAAATGCAATTTTGTCGATAATACATATATAAGTAATGCCGCCACAACAAAACTAGGCACAGCAACTCCTAAAGTCGTAAAAAAATTAACTGCCCTATCTTGCCATTTATCTTTTTTCACACCTGCTAATATTCCCACTGGTATGCCGATGATAATTGCTATTAAAATCGCTTCTATACCCAATTTAAAAGATACTGGAAAACCATCTTTGATGATATCATTTACACTACGACCTGGATATTTAAATGATGGTCCTAAATCGCCTTGTACTAAATTGCATAAATAATCACCATACTGTTTATATAAAGGGTCATTTAATTTATATCTTTCTTCTATGCTATGTAATACATATGGAGGCAAAGATTTTTCTGCCGTAAAAGGCCCTCCTGGTATAGCATGCATTAGAAAAAAAGTTATCGTTATAACTATCCATAAAACAATAAATGCGTTAAAAATTCGCTTAATTATATATCCCATATCTCATCTAACCTCCAATATAGATTAAACTATATTATAAAATTTAATCATCTAAACTGCAAATTTATTATATCATCAAAATTCTATATCTATAAATTTATAAACAAAAAGACTCAAATCAGTATTTACACTAATTTGAGTCTTTTATATATTTCAATAAAAATTTAATTTAAAATTATAAACATTGTTCAGTTCTGCCAATAATATCATCTTGAGTTTTCTTAGACAAAACATTGAAAAAGGCACTATAACCTGCTACGCGTACGATTAAATCTTTATGTTTTTCTGGATGTTTTTGTGCATCAATCAAAGTTTCTCTCGATACGATATTATATTGAACATGATATCCATGCAGTCTATTGAAGAAAGCACGAATTAACATTTCTAATTTTTGTTTATTTTCTTCTGTAGAAAGCATTTGCGGTGTCATTTTTTGATTTAATAACACCCCACCAGTTATTTTTTCTGTTGGCAATTTAGCTACAGATTTAAACACAGCTGTTGGGCCATTTTTATCTGCATTATGTGCAGGACTACAACCTTCTGCAAGTGGTTCATAAGCATTTCTTCCATCAGGTGTCGCCATTGTTCCCATACCTTGACCTACATTGGCACTGATTGAAGATGTACCGCCATAGCGAATACCACCGATTGGGCCTCTATGATAACGAGTATTTGGATATTTTTTGATTTCATCTAAATAAGAATCATAAGCTTCAACTACAAGATTATCTACATAATCAATATCATTACCATATTTTGGCACTTCATCAATCAACATTGCCTGAATTTTTTTATTTTCATCAGATTGGAAATCATCTAAAATAGCATTCCAAAGTTGAATTGGTGTGATTTTCTTTTCTTCAAAAACTAATTTTTTAATTGCAGCTAAAGAGTCTGCCATATTGGCAATACCGACTTGAAGTCCAGATATGAAATCATATACTGCACCGCCTTCTTTGATAGTTTTTCCTCTACCAATACAATCATCAGTAAGTGCAGAACATAAAATATCTGGCACATCACGCTCAGAAGCTTTATCAATAGCATTTTCGACAATAACACTATAACGAGTCATTTCACGTACAGTTTTATCCCATGCAGATAATAATTCTTCATAGCTCTTCATATCTTTGAAATAGCCATAGCCTTTAGTGAAGCGTTTTCCTGTAGTTAAATCCACACCATCATTCATAGCACAAAGAAGCACTCTTGGGAAATTTATATAAGACATACCAGTACAACGATAACCCCATTTTCCTGGAACAGCAGTTTCTACACAACCAATAGCACTATAATTATAAGCGTCTTCTTCTTTTACACCCCAATTAATAAAAGATGGAATGATAATTTCATCATTATTTAAAGCAGGCATACCAAAACCTAATTTCATAACTTCAATACAATCATCAAAAAATGCTTTATTGATATTTTTATGATAACGAACTGTTAAATTTGGCTGTGTAAGTCTAGTCTGCGCTACAGATTGCAATACTACAAAACTCAATTCATTGACAGCATCTTTTTTGTCTGGAGTTTGCCCACCGATAGTAACATTTTGATACATTGGTGAACCTGCTGAACTTAAAGTATGAGCTTGGGAACGCACTTTATTAATAGTTAAAGTTTTTATCCATAAACAAGTCAAAAGTTCTAAAGCTTCATCTTTGGTGATGACTTTTTCTTGAATATCTTTTATATAGTAAGGATACATATATTGGTCAAATCTACCATAGCTCAAGGAATGACCATTGGATTCAATCTGTAAAATCAATTGAATAAACCATACAGATTGCACTGCTTCATAAAAAGAAGTTGCTGGTTCATATGGAACTTTAGCACAAATTCTGCTTATCTCTAATAATTCTGCTTTTCGTTTACTATCTTTTTCTTTATCGGCTAATTCCTGAGCTAATTTACTATAACGTTGTGCAAATTGATGAACGGCTTCAATAACGATTAACACAGCCTTATAAAATATATTTTTATCAATGCTATCTGGATCAGTAAGGTCAAGCTTTGCTTTTAAATCTTTTACTCTTTCTTCATAGCCTTTTAAACCAAAAGCTAAGATTTTTTCATAATTAACAGCTAAATGAGCATCTCCTGCATTTAATTTTCCTTCCATGCCAAAGACGCCAGTTTCCATAAATACACTGACTTCTTCTGGTAAAAGAGCTTCACCTCTAGCACGAAGATTATTATTTTCCCAAAATGGAGCTATATCTCTCAATTGCTGTTTTGTTTCTTCTGTGATATAAAAAACATCACCATCTCTTTTTTCAAAAAGGTCTAATTCGTTTAATACAAACTCCATAGTATATTCGGGGAAAATTGGGGCATTTTTATTTTTTGTAGCCTGATTACCTACAATCAAAGTTTTATCTTCAATATAAATACTCATATTTTCTAAAATTTTTTGTAGCATGAGTGCTCTTACCATTACACGTGGCTGATTTTGATTTTCTCTATATACTTGTGTAGCTAATACAGCTCTTTGAGCATCAATATATGGCTTTTCATCTAAAACTTCCTCACGAAAAGCTTTCATTCTATCAGTTAATGAGCCAAAATATGCTTTATTTTCCATAATCAATACCTCCAACAAGTATAAATCTTTATTTTAATTCGTAAATATTTTCTATTTCATCTATAATTAAAATAACTTATTTAAACTTATATGTCAATATTTTTCATCTTAATAAATAATTTTACTTTCAAATGAAAGTTTTGTAATTTATTTTTATTAGCGAAAATGATATAATTTATATAAAGTAAAATTAAGCGAGGAAGTTATCATGCGTAAAGCTAATTATATGCAAACAGGTGTAATTTTTAATATTCAAAAATTCAGTATAAATGATGGCCCTGGTATCCGCACTGTAGTTTTTTTCAAGGGTTGTCCTTTGCATTGTAAATGGTGTGCTAATCCTGAAAGTCAATTAGCCAAAATCCAAATTCTCTGGGACAAGAAGAAATGTCTTCATTGCCATCATTGTTTAGAAATTTGTCCCTCAAAAGCTATTTCCTTAAAAGACGATAATATTTTTATTGATACTAATAAATGCACTCTATGCAAACAATGTATAAATACATGTCCGCAAAAAGCATTAACAAGTGAAGGAGAGATTAAAACTGTACAGCAAGTTTTAGATATAGTACTTCAAGATGAAGTTTTTTATGAAGAAAGTGATGGCGGTATTACTCTATCTGGCGGAGAATTTCTCATGCAAACTCAATTTGCCGAAGAACTATTAATCGCAACTAAAGAAAAAAATCTACATACATGCTGTGAAACGACTGGCTTTTGCACTCCCGAAAAATTTCAGCACATCATACAATATATAGATTATATTTTATTTGATTTAAAACACTGGAATAGCCAAAAACATCTCGAAGGTACTGGCGTAGATAATAAATTGATTTTAACTAATATGAAATATGCCATCTCCACTGGCAAAAAAGTTCTTCCCAGAATTCCTGTAATCCCTAAATTCAATGACTCCTTAGAAGATGCTAAAAAATTTTGTGACGTTTTACATGATGTAGGTAGTAATCAATGTCAATTATTGCCATTTCATCAATTTGGCGAAAATAAATATCATCTTTTAAATAAACAATATGCTTATGAAAACCAACCTGCTCTTCATCGTGAAGACTTACAAGATTATTTGCAAATATTTTTAGATAATGATATCCATGCCTTTTTCTAATTTTTATAATCGTTTAAGCTTATGTTATACTAATAGATAATATTTCTATTAAAGATTGGAGTCTATAATGAAAAATAGAGCAAATAAAATCTTAGAATTGCTTACACTCTCACCTGAAAATAAAATGGAAGTAACTGTGCTTGCAGAAAAATTACAAGTCTCTCAAGTAACTATCCGCAAAGATTTAGATGCTTTAGAAAATAAAGGTATTATTAAACGAGAACACGGCATTGCTCTTTTATGTAGCACTGATGATATCAATGGCAGAATAGCTTATCATTATGAAGAAAAACGCAAAATCGCCCAAAAAGCTACCGAACTCATACATGATGGCGATACTATCATGATTGAAAACGGCAGTTGTTGTGCTCTTTTAGCTGAAAACTTAACCTTATCCAAAAAAGATTTAACCATCATCACCAATAGTGCATTTATTGCTGACTATATTCGCGGTAAAGCTAATTTTCAAATTATTCTCCTTGGTGGAATTTATCAGCCTGATTCCCAAGTCATGGTAGGCCCTATGGTTCGCCAAGGTGCAGAGAATTTTTTTGTAAATTTCTTTTTCATTGGCACTGATGGCTATTCTTCAAAGATAGGTTTTACTAATAAAGACCAAATGAGAGCTCAAGCTGTGCGTGATATGGCTCTTCAGGCAGAACAAGTAATCGTTTTGACTGAAAGTGAAAAATTTTCTAAGCATAGCGTTGTTCCTTTAAATTTAAAAGATAGTGTAAAAATGGTAATAACAGATAATCATATTACAGATATCATCAAAGCTGAGCTAGAAAGTAAACATATTCAAGTTATAATTTCTTAAAATCTCTACTAAATTTAACAAAGACCAACCACCTTCAGATTATATGATATAATTAATTTATTATGATTATGAAGGTGGTTATTTTATATGGGACAAATTTCTATTAATTTAACTGATAATGATAAATTAGCTCTAAAAAAAGAAGCTAAAAAACAAAAGAAATCCCTATCTGAATTTTGTCGTGAACGCATTTTAAATCCTCATAAACAGATACCTTCTGAAAAATCTACTGAATTTATCCACAATGCAGATATAGATAAGAAATTAACAACATTAAATAAAAATCTTATAGTTTTATTCAATGAAATAAAAGCACTTCAACAAAATCAATTAGAAATGCGCAAACAAATTTATTATAATTCCTCTTATCTTTATTTCCTAACTCATGAATTATTTGCAGATAATCCAGAAATCGCTCATAAAATTGATGAAAAAATAAAAAACTTAAATTTCAATTATGATAATTCTTCAACAGGCAAAAATATAAAATAAAACAAAAATAGCATTATCCCTAAAGATAATGCTATTTTTATTATAAATGCTCTATTTATTTTTATTTGCCTTTTGCAGGTTCGATATTTAATTTATAGCCTTTAATAGTATTTCTGTGCATTACAGATATTACTTTTTCAGCTATATCTTTTGGCACTTCCACAAAAGTAAATTTATCATAAATATTGATTACACCAATTATGCTACCTGGAATATCAACTTCTGAAGCAAATGTGCGCACGATATCTTGTGGACGAATACCTTGTTTACGACCAATATTTAAGAATAAACGTACCATACCAGGTGCTCCACCTGTATTTTCAAAACGTTCATCTAAAACTTTATCGTCTTTTTCTTTCACGCCTTCAATAGAAAGTTGTAACGCTGCTGCTGCGATATCTACATAATCAAAACCTTCATTAGCGATATCAGAAATAATTAAATGATAATCTGCATACGTATTATTATTTAATGTTTTTAACAAACGTTCTTTAATTGCTTCTCTTTGACGTTCAATAACATCAGCAGGTGTTGGAAGCTCTCCTCGTATCATGCGAGATTTTGTCATGCGTTCAATCAATTTTAATTGACGATATTCTTTTGGTTCAATGAATGTAACAGCGATACCTGTACGACCAGCACGACCAGTACGACCGATACGATGTACATAAGATTCATGGTCTTGTGGAATATCAAAATTGATTACATGGCTGATATCATCTATATCAATACCACGAGCAGCCACATCTGTTGCAATTAAAATTTCAAGTTTTCCTTCACGGAAACGACGCATAACACGGTCGCGCTGTGCTTGGCTCATATCACCATGTAAGCTACCAGCCATATAACCACGAACTTGTAATGAAGCTTGAAGGTCATCAACATTTTTCTTTGTACGGCAGAAAATAATATATTTACCACTATCTTCTATATCGAGTACACGACAAAGACCTTCGAATTTATCACGAGTTTCAAAATATAATTGGTCAACTGATGGCACTGTAAGTTGTTCACGACTGATCATTACTTTTTGTGGATTATGCATATAGCTACGTGCTAATTTTTCAATTGGTGCTGGCATTGTAGCAGAGAATAATAAAGTCTGACGATTTTCACCTTGTGCCACATTTGACATAATTTCTTCAATATCTTCAATAAAGCCCATATCGAGCATTTCATCAGCTTCATCTAAAATGAGCATTTTTACATGGTCAAGTTTTATAGTATTGCGACGAATATGGTCGATGAGTCTACCTGGAGTACCTACTACTACTTTAACCCCAAAGCGAAGAGCTCTAATTTGACGATCTATCATTTGACCGCCATATACAGGTAAAGTTTTCACGCGTTTGTATTTACCAATTTTATTAAATTCTTCTGCAATCTGAATAGCAAGCTCACGTGTTGGAGTCAATACTAAAGCTTGAATGTATTTATTCTTTTCATCAATTTGTTCAATAGTTGGAATACCAAACGCTGCTGTTTTGCCTGTACCAGTTTGGGCTTGTCCTATAACATCATGACCTTCTAACGCTAAAGGTATAGTCTGTGCTTGAATTGGAGATGGTTCTTCAAATCCCATATCACGAACAGCATTTAATACCTTTTTACTTAATTGCATATCTTCAAATTTAATAATTTTTTCTTCCAAAAAATAGTCCTCCTATTTACTTTATTTCTTCATATCAAAGAAATATAATTCATTATTTATTTTTAATATATTGTCTTATCATTTCTAATGCTTGCTGAGTAGAGCGATATCTTACACGTGCTCTATCGCCAGAAAAAATATTTTCTTTTACTACTGTATTATCTTTACCAGCTACAGCAATATAAACTAAACCTACAGGCTTTTTGTCTGTTCCTCCAGTAGGGCCTGCTATACCAGTTATGCCTACACCAATATCAGAACCTACGGCTTTTCTTACACCTTCAGCCATTTGTTTAGCTACTTCTGGTGATACTGCACCCTTTGTATCTAAAATTTCTTTATCTACATCAAGGAATTTCATCTTAGCCTCATTGCTATAAGTTACAATACTGCCTTTAATATACATAGAACTTCCTGAAATAGATGTCAATCTACTAGCTAGCATTCCACCAGTACAGGATTCAGCACAAGCTACAGTCAAGCAATTATCTTTCAATAATTTAGCTACAACTTCTTCCATATTCTCATCATCAACAGCATAAATATATTCACCAACGCGAGCTTTTACTTGAGCTTCTACTGCTTCAATCATTTTTTCTGCTTCACTATGAGTTGACGCTTTAGCTGTGATGCGAATAATTACGCCTTCTGGTCGAATGAGTAATGCTAAAGTTGGATTAGATTGTGCTAAAATCAAATCTTTTATCTTTGTTTCTAATAAAGACTCACCTATACCACAAGTGTTTAATACTTTAGATACAATCACATGTTTAAAGCCAAATTTTCTTTGTAAAAATGGCTTTAAACTACGTTCAAACATATCTTTCATTTCACTTGGTGGACCTGGTAAATTAATTAAATATTTACCATTATTTTCTAAGACAACACCAGAAGCTATGCCATTATAATTTAAAAATACTTCAGCACCTTCTGGAAGTGTTACTTGACGCAAATTATTTTCAGTCCAAACAACATGTCTTTGAGCAAAATGTTCATCCATGCGTCGTTTACTTTCAGCATGAATTTTTAATTTACGTCCAAAGATTTCTGCTGATACTTCTTTTGTTATATCGCCTTGTGTTGGTCCCAAACCACCAGAAGTTATAACAATATCTGCTCTAGATAATGCATGCTCTAACACTGCTTTCATGCGATCATGATTATCACCAACAGTTGTTTGATATACTACATCAAAACCTAATTCATTAAGACGAGCTGACATATAAGCTACATTTGTATTGATTACTTGACCTAATAACAATTCACTACCTGTAGTTACGATTTCTACTATCATCTAAAACTCATCTCCAATTAAATTATTTACGCGTCTACGCGTTCACCCACTACATCATAATCAAAGCCTTGTAAAATTCTAACTTTAACAATATCGCCTGGCTGACTGATATCATCACCTTCGATAAATACTTGACCATCTACATCTGGAGCTTCACGATAAGAACGACCATATGCCATATGTTGTTCATCATCGCGACCTTCAATCAATACATCAAGGACTTTACCTTCCATTTCAATATTGATAGTTTCAGAAATTTTACTTTGAAGACTCATTAAATCATGATAGCGTTCCTGCATGATATTTTCATCAACTTGATTTGGCATATCATAAGCAGGTGTTCCTTCTTCACGAGAATAAGAGAAAATACCTACTTTATCAAAACGCTGTTTTTCTACAAAATTGCGAAGTGTAGTATATTGAGAATCTGTTTCTCCAGGGAAACCAACAATAAAGCTAGAACGAATTACAACACCTGGAATACGTTCACGCAATTTAGCTAATAATGCTTCTACACTTTCTTTTGTATCACTGCGACGCATACGTTTTAATACATCATTATGTGCATGTTGTAATGGTAAATCTACATAATTACAGATTTTATCTTCACTAGCAATCAAATCGATTAATTCATCTGTAAATGTATGTGGATAAGCGTATTGTATACGCAACCATTTTACTTTCTCAATTTTAACTAATTCTTTTAATAATTCCACTAAAGATGGTTTTCCATAGATATCTCTACCATAATAAGTTGTATCTTGCGCAATAATATTAAATTCTTTTACACCTTTTTCAGCTAAAGCTTCAACTTCTTGCTTGATATCCTCAATAGTACGGCTACGATAATTACCACGTACATATGGAATAGCACAATATGCACAACGATGATTACAGCCTTCGGCAATTTTAATATATGCACTATAAAATGGAGTAGTAAAAATACGTGGTGTTAAAGCAGTGTAAATTTCTTTAGATTCACCTGTAATCAATACACGTTTTCTTTCTTGAATAGTAGCTTCAACAGCTTCCATAATACGGCTCCATGCACCAGTGCCAACGATAGCATCTACTTCTGGAAATTCTTCTAATAATTCTTGACCATAACGCTGACCCATACAACCAGCAATAATCAAAGAACGACATTTTCCTTTGCCTTCTTGTTTATATTCTGCCATATTCAAAATAGTTGTGATAGATTCTTCTTTAGCAGATTGAATAAAAGTACATGTATTTACAATTAAAATATCTGCCTTTGCTGGTTCAGCTGTGATCTCAATATTATTTTTGGCTAAAATACCTAGCATAACTTCTGTATCTACTAGGTTTTTAGAACAACCTAAACTTATAAAACCGGCTTTTAACATAATTTCTCCTCCTGAGTTTAAACTCCAATTACTTTAATTTTTTAAACGCACATTTGTTACCCATTCATCTAAAATAGCTTTTTTGGCATTTTCATCAAAAATATTATTCTTTTCTAAAAATCTTATATTTTTCCCTGCAAATTCTTTATAAGTTAAAGATGTGTAATTTGTTGGTACATAATAATAACGATTTTTTTGTAAGCTGATTTGAATATCATCACCTAATAACCATTTGATAAAATTATTTGCCTCTACTTGTTGATTACTATCTTTAACAATGCCTACAGCTGTCAATTGGTATGCAGTCCCGTCTTTTGGATAAATGATGCTTATAGGATAATTATCATTTATATATCGCAACGTTTCACTTTGTACTGCTATAGCAACATCAGCCTCTCCCATACCAACCATACGCACTGGAGTGGATAAATATTTAGCATAACGCACTACTTTAGCATGAATTTGTTGCATCAATAACATAGTATTATCTATATTTTTATCTTGACTTAACGAATACAATACATTTGCAGCAGCTGAAGCCACCATAAAATCTGTCATAGCTATTTTTATATTATTATTCTGTGCTAAATCATTCCAAGTCAAAGGAATTTGCCAATTATTTTTCACATAATCTAAATTATAACAAAAAACAATAGGGTCATACCATACACCAATCCAAGAATTATTATTATCTTTAAATCGCTCTTTTACAATATCTTCTTCTTCAGATATATTGCTTGTTAATGCATTTAAACTTTTTAATTCTTCTAAAACTGTTGAATCTGCTAAGACCATATCAACATCTTTTATATTATTATGTTGAAAATTATTTATTAAATCCTCTTTTGCTATAGGAATAAAATTAACTTGAATATTAGCATCTTTTTGATATTCACTAGCAATAATCGAAGCCATCTCTACAGGAATTGTAGTATATACTGTTAAAGTTTTAGTTACAGGTATAAATTTATTGGCTTGTTCTTTTTTGCCAACACTCTGTGTTGTATAAAGTAAAGTCGCTAATACCATAAATACAATACATAACCCAATTATCAATAAAGGTATATATCGTCGCATACTTTCACTTCCTGTTGAAATTATTTCTTTGTTGAGCAAAAAACAGGCAATCAATGTCATGATTGCCTGTTAATAACCTTATTTACTACTATGTCTCATCCATGGTGGAAGATCTGGGAAGCCCATTCCCACTTCTTCTACTGCTGGCTGTTTTGGTACTGAAGGAAATTCAGGTACACCTTCATCAGCATTTTCGTCAAATCCTGTAGCTATAACAGTTATTCTTACAGTATCATCAAGAGTTTCATCTATTGCTGTACCAAAAATAATATTTGCATCTTCATGAGCAGCTTCAGAGATAATTCTTGAAGCTTCATTTACTTGTGCTAAGCCTAAATTTGGACCACCAGTAATATTATATAACACACCTTTTGCGCCCTGAATGGAAGTTTCTAACAATGGGCTATTTACTGCAATTTTAGCTGCATCAATAGCTGCATTATCACCTTGACCTTCACCTATACCCATGAGTGCAGAACCTGCATTACTCATAATTGTTTTTACGTCGGCAAAGTCAAGATTGATAAGACCTGGAACAGCAATCAAGTCAGAAATACCTTGTACACCTTGACGAAGAACATCGTCTGCTATACGGAAAGCGTCTACCATTGAAGTTTTCTTATCAATAATATCCAATAATCTATCATTTGGAATTGTAATCAAAGTATCTACATTTGCTTTTAAATTTGCAATACCAGCTTCTGCTTGTTTCAAACGTTTTTTACCTTCAAAAGTAAATGGTCTAGTAACTACACCTACAGTAAGAGCGCCAACTTCTCTAGCACATTCAGCTACAATTGGAGCACCACCTGTACCTGTACCACCGCCCATACCAGCGGTTACGAAAATCATATCTGCACCTTGTAATGCTTTTATGATATCATCACGATTTTCTTGAGCAGCTTTTTCACCAATCTCTGGTCTAGCACCTGCACCTAAACCACGAGTTAATTTTTCACCAATCTGCATGCGATTTTGTGCCATAGCATGTACTAATGCTTGTGCATCCGTATTTATCGCAATAAATTCTACTCCCTTTAAACCAGAAGCAATCATTCTATTTACGGCATTATTACCGCCACCACCAACACCAACTACTTTTATTTTCGCAATCGGCTCCATTTCTTGTTCCTGATCAAACTCAAACACCACTGTAACCCCCAGTTCTCTATTCTCATAAGCTTTTTTTAATTTTAAATTAGTTCTACTAAAATTTTATATTTACAATCCTGTAACTTTATGTGTTAATTATTCTTTCAATTACTTATAAAATTAAAAAATATTACACTTAATAAGTAATTATATAACAAAAAACATGTTTAGCCAATATCTTATTTGTTATTTTGTCAATAATTGCTTTATTAAAACCCTACCAATATATTCTAATATATAATAAAAAAGCTCTCAATACAACAGTTTAATAGTTTAAATATTTTATTTAACTATTATCTTGTATCAAGAGACTTATTTCATTTAGTAAATATATATGTTTTAACTACATCTAAATCCTGTAATAATTTAAAACCTAATGCTAATAAAATTACATAATATAAATCTAATCCTAAACTATCTCCAATAAACACAAATAATACAGCAATAATTACATTTGCAAAAAAAGTTATAATAAAAATATTGCCTTTAAATTTATCTCTCATTATTAATTTAATAGCACTACAAACAGATTCTATCCCAGCTAATATAGCCACTGAAAATAATTTATTATATTCTGTAGGAATAACAACTGGCACTATGTATCCTATACTGCCACCTAATAAACCTGCTATCACACATAAAATAACTACATTTTTCATAAAAATCTCCTACATAAAACTCATTGAGATATAGCTGTTACATATTTAAATTCTGTTGCACCCTTATATGCAGGAATAACTATATTATTATCCTTTTTTATATCCACTTGTATTCCCCATACACTCAAAGTTTCAGCTACTCCACCACGCATTTTTATAGCATCTTCCATACTTTTGGCATTACCTATAGCCTTTATTACAAATGGAGCTGCTACTCTTGTGTTATTTACTGAAATAGTAGGACCTGCACAGCGAATTTCTGAAGTTGATATCAGTCTTTGATCATTCAATGAGATTGCTTCTGCCCCCGCAGCTCGTAATTCATTGATTACTTTTAAAATATCTTCATCATGAATTATATATAAATTCGTATTATCTGAATTTGATATGATTTTTTTGCTATCTTCAATAGATACTACTACACCTGGTCCTTTAACTGCTGTTGTTCCTGCTAAAAAATTTATCCTTTCAGGAAATTCTTTTCGCAAATTTCCATCTTCTTTCAATCTAACAATTTCTGCTTTTAATTCATCACGTTCTTGTTCCGTACGCAATAACATATCAGATAATTTTTCTATTCGTTGATATTGAGTAGATGTCTTCACATTCTCTTGAGCCGTCCTTACTTGAACAGATATCATAAATCCCAATAAAAAGCATATAAAAATTATCGAATAAAATTTTTTATCTCTAATCATTATTTAGCCTCATTGCTTTATTTTTAATACTGGTCGAGCATAACTAAAATCAATGTATTCAACTGGTATAGTTGTTGTCTTTACATCATAAAAAAATTCATTTGTTTTATTTGCTAAATCCTCTGGATCTTCTATATTACCTAAAATAATTTTTGTTCCTTTTAGGGTATAAGCTTCAATAGTATTTGCATCAGCAATATTTATTTGTATAATCTGTTGTAATACTTCTGGTTTTAAATAACCTAAATAGCTTAAAACCTTATTTACTACTTCATTTTCAACTTTATCACCAGTATATACATCATCTAAAGAAATGCCTACTATCACTGGCTTTTGTATCTTTTTAGGATCTTTATATGTGTCAATTATCACACTATTTTTATCTAAATCAACATAACCATAACTACAATTCATAACTGCAAGTGGTAATCTTTCTACAATTTCTATATTTAAACAGTTCGGAAAATCTCGCCAAACTTTAGCTGTATCTATGCGTAAATCGTTTTGTAAATAATTTTGAATAACATCTGTTTGTACAGAAAAAATATTTATAGGTTCTGTTATTCGTGCAATCTGCAAAACATCTTCTCTAGGTAAATAAGAATTACCTGTAACTTTTACATAACCTATTTTTAATATAGGCGAGTTAATTATAAATATAATTGCTAGTATAGCAAAGAGGCCTAATAGGCCTCTTTTTAAATTTTTAGCTGCAATTAATCTTTTTGATTTAACTTGCTTTTTTGTCATAAATTATTCCTTATTTTTCTTCTATAGCCATCTGCAAAATCATTTCACATAATTCACCAAAAGAGATGCCTACATGATTTGCTGCATCTGGAACTAAAGATGTCTGTGTCATACCTGGAACTGAATTTATTTCCAATACATATGGAATATTTTCTTCACTAAGCATAACATCTACACGTACAACACCACGACAATCAGCTACTGTACATGCATCAATACATAATTTTTGAATTTTAGCTGTTAATTCTTCGCTAAGTGGTGCTGGAATAATGTGGAAAGATTCACCTTTTGTATATTTGCTCTTATAATCATATCTACCAGAATTAGTAGTTATTTCGATAATTGGTAAAGCTTTCTTTTCTTTATTTCCATAAACAGGAATAGATAATTCTCTACCTTTGATGAATTCTTCAACTAAAATAGCATCATCATATTCAAAACATGCATCAATTGCTTTTTGTAAATCTTCTTTTTTCTCTACAATCTCTACTCCAATACTAGAACCCTGAGATGCTGCTTTTACAACTACTGGCATAGAGAATTTATCAGCAATTTCTTCTACTAAATTTCTATCAGTATCTGTCTTACGATAAATAAGGCAATTTGGTGTAGAAATTCCTGTAGAACGGAAAAGATATTTACTTGCTACTTTATCCATTGTTATGGCACTGGATAAAACGCTGCAACTTGTATATGGCATATCAATCATTTCAAGTACCGCTGCAATTCTGCCATCTTCACCATATTTACCATGAACAGCATTAAATACAATATCACAGCCACTTTCTTTGATATCTTCCACTAATGTTTTTGGCACAAATTCCATGCCTACTGCATTATAACCTTTTTCTTGTAAAGCATTTAAAATAGCTGTACCAGTTAATCTAGAAATTTCTGCTTCACTAGATGGGCCACCCATCAAGACAACAATCTTTTTAAAATTCATTTTCTATTCCTCACAATTATAAACTTTGAGCTAAATTTTCACCAACAGTATAGATATTACCTGCACCCATAGTAATGATTAAATCTCCAGCTTGAATATTTTCTTTAAGCCATGGTGCAATATCTTCTAATTTTTCAATGTAAACAGCATCTACACCTGTCTGTTTTTTTACTTCATCTACAATAGTTTTACCTGAAATTCCTTCGATAGGGTCTTCACTTGCTGCATAAATATCAGTTAATACCAATACATCTGCACCTACAAAACAAGAACCGAATTCTTTTTGTAATAATTGTGTTCTGCTATAACGATGTGGCTGGAAAGCTACTATTAAACGTTTTGGATTTGTCTGTTTAGCAGCTTTTATAGTTGTTTGAATTTCAGTTGGATGATGTGCATAATCATCTACAATCCAAACATTTTCATTTCTAAATTTTGTTTGGAAACGACGTTTTGTACCAGAAAAAACTTTAAAACCTTCTGCTATTTCTTCTATGCTCAATCCCATATGATGACATACAGCAATTGTAGCTAATGCATTTAATACATTATGTTTGCCTGGAATATTAAGAGCCACATCTCCTAAAACTTCACCTTTATAAATAACAGTAAAGCTTGTATGTGGTCCATCTATTTTAATATCTTTTGCCATATAATCAGCATCATGGTCCAAAGCATAAGAAATATATTTTCTATCCACTTTATCTGCTATATTTCTAATATTTTCATTATCAAAGCATAATACAGCAAGACCTGTTTCTTTATCTAAATTCTGTACAAATTGGATAAATGCTTTGATGATATTTTCCATAGAACCATAATGATCCATATGGTCATCTTCAATATTAGTAACAACTGCAATTTTAGGATAGAATTTCAAGAAAGAGCCATCACTTTCATCAGCTTCAGCTACTAAATAATCAGATTTACCAAGTTTTGCATTACCTTTTAAATAATCTACAAAACCACCAATTAAAATTGTAGGGTCAACTTTTGCATGTTCTAAAACTACACTGATCATAGAAGATGTAGTTGTTTTTCCATGAGCACCTGCTACTGCTATGCCTTTAGCATCATTTAATAGATAAGCTAAAATATCGGAACGATGAAATAATTTTAAACCTTTAGCTTTCGCAGCTACAAGTTCAGGATTATCTTGATGTATAGCAGAAGATAAAACTAATGCTTCTTTACCTTCTACATTCAAAGCATCATGACCTTTATAAATTGTAGCACCTTTTGCTTTTAAATGTTTTACTACTGCTGATTCACTCAAATCAGAACCAGATATTTCATATCCTTTATCTAACATTACTTCAGCAATGGCACTCATACCTACACCACCAATGCCAACAAAATGTAATTTTTTTATACCTTCAAGCACTTTTCAAGTACACCTCTCACAATCAATAATTTGTTTTTTTAGCCAAATCCACTACCATTTCAGCAATAGCTAAAGCAGCACTAGGTTTTCCCATATTACGGCTAGCTTCTACCATTTCTTGTAGACGATTTTCACTAGCAAGCATTTCTTCTAATACATTTATCAATTTTTCGCCTGTAAGTTCACGATTTAAGATAACTTTAGCAGCTCCATTTTTTTCTAATTCACGAGCATTAAATTCTTGATGATTTTCTGCTGCAAATGGATATGGTATTAATACTGCTGGTACACCTCTTGCTGTAAGCTCTGCTAAACTTGTAGCCCCAGCTCTGAAAACAGCTATGTCTGTAGCTGCTAATGCTTTTGGCATATCATACAAATATGGATAAACAGCTAAATTATCTACTTTATCTAAATTAACACCTAAATCAGCTAAGCCATTTTTTACAAAATCATATTCATTTTTACCTGTAACATGCATAATCTGCACACGATAATTATTGGCAAAATGTTTATGAACTTCAAGCATAGCTTTATTAATGCTATGAGCACCACGACTTCCACCAGATACTAAAATTGTTTTTTTCGTAGTATCTAATGAAAATTCCATTAAACCTTCATTTCTTGTACTCAATAAAATATCATCACGAATAGGATTACCTGTAAATACTACTTTATTTTCAGGAAAATAACTTAAAGCTCGTTTATATCCTACTGCTATTTTATCTACAAATCTTGCTAAAATTTTATTAGTAACACCTGGAATAGCATTTTGCTCTTGTATCAAAGCTGGTATTCCCATCAAACTTGCAGCCATCAAAATAGGTCCACATACATATCCACCTGTTCCAATAGCCACATCTGGTTTAAAATTTTTGACAATACTTCTAGCCTTCATTACAGCTCTTAACGCCTTACCTGCTACTACAAAATTTTTCATAGTCAAATGACGTTCAAAACCACTTATATCTAAGGTAACAAAAGGAATTTGTTCACGTGGAATAATATCAGCTTCCAAACCCTTTTTAGTACCTACATAGAGAAATTCTGCATTTGGCACTAATTTTTTTATATTATTTATCAATGTAATTGCTGGATAAATATGTCCTCCTGTGCCACCGCCAGATACAATTATCCTCATACTATTTTCTCACTTTCTCTATTTAAACTTATTTCAATTCATTAACTAAACGTTTAAAATCACGACCACGAGCTTCATAACCTTCATACATATCAAAACTTGCACATGCTGGTGATAATAATACTACTTGTGGAGCTTTGGCTATTTTATGAGCATAATTTACTGCTTCTTGCATAGAATATCCTGCTTCATAAATCTTATCTTCTGGATAATTATGTTTTAAAGCTTCTTCTTTAAAACGTTTTGTAGCATCGCCAACTAAAATTAAATTATCCACACGTTCATTTACTAAAGCATAAAATTCATCAAGTGGAGTATTTTTATCATCGCCACCTGCTATCAAAATTATATGTGGGAATGTTGCAATTGCTTTATTAGCAGCTTCTGGATTTGTTGCTTTAGAGTCATTATAATAAGTTACCCCATCAATAGTTTTAACAGGTTCAATGCGATGTTCTACTGGAGCAAAGGCTTTCAAAGCTTCTGCCATTTTTATAGTATCGCCACCTGCCAAAAAGGCTAAGCTTAAAGCTGCTAAAGCATTTTCTATATTATGGCTACCTTTGATTTGCATATCATCTACATTACAAATAACATGCATTAAACCTTTCCAACGAATAACAAGTTGATTATCTTTTACAAAAGCCCCTTCTTCTAATTCTTGGGAACTACTGAAAAAGCAGATTGTACTTTTTGCTCTATTTGCCATATCACGAGTATGTACATCATCATAATTTAAAACTAAGAAATTTTCTTCTGTATGATGAGCAAATACTTTTTCTTTTTCAGCTTGATAAACTTCCATAGTTTTATGACGAGCCAAATGGTCAGGAGTTACGTTTAATATAGCTGCACCTTTCGTTGCAAATTCACTAGAAGCTTCCATCTGATAACTGGATATTTCTGCTACAATACAACCATTTTCACCAATGCGATAACATTCTTCACAAAGTGGTGTACCAATATTACCACCAACACCAACATTATCTTCACCATAAATAGTCTTCATTAATTCGCCTAAAAGCATAGTTGTTGTAGTCTTACCATTTGTACCTGTAACAGCAAAAATAGGAGCTTTAGCTAATTTATAAGCAAACTCTACCTCACTAATAATTTTTACTTTTTCAGCTACTTTTTCAAAAAGTGGTAAATGTCTTGGTACAGCTGGAGAAATAATCACTAAATCTGCACCTTCAAATAAAGCTTCTGTTTGTTTTCCTAAAACTACTTTTATATCTAAAGCAGTAAGCTCAGTTAAATCGTGCTTTTCACCTAGTTTTTCATTAGCATCACTTAAAATAACATCTGCTCCTAGTTTTTTAGCAAGTTTAGCTGCTGCAAAACCGCTAATGCCTGCACCGATTACAATAACCTTCTTATTGCTCAAATCCATTAAAAAAACCTCCTAAAATCTTTAAATTTATTTCTTCTATACGTAAGAAATAAATGAAAGAAACCTAGCTCTATCTAAATATTAATCAGTATTAACTATAATGTAAAGTCAATAAAGCTAAAATACAAAATACAAATTCAGCAAACCAAAAAGTCATAACTACACGAGTTTCTGACCAACCTTTTAATTCAAAATGATGGTGAATTGGACTCATTAAAAATACGCGTTTACCTGTAGTTTTAAAAGATGTTACCTGAATGATTACAGATAAAGTTTCAATTACAAATAATCCACCTAAGATAATCAATAATAATTCTGTCTTTGTCAAAATTCCAAGACCAGCTAAAACACCACCTAGAGCAAGAGAACCAGTATCACCCATGAATACTTTTGCTGGATGGTAATTGAATTTCAAGAAGGCTACACATGCACCGAAACAAGCAAAACTATAAATCGCTAAATTTGCTTTATTGAAATATAAACAAACAGCAGCAAAACCTAATGAAGCTACAGCCATAGCACCAGATGCTAAACCATCTAAACCATCAGTTAAATTTACAGCATTTGTAGTACCAATAAGCACACCAATTACTAAAACATAATAAAACCAACCAATATCATAAGTTTGTCCAATAAATGGTATCCAAACATCTTGAGTAAGTCCTGTATAATTTATACCAATATAAGTTACAATAATTGCAATAATAAATTGTCCTAGTAATTTTTGTTTAGCTTTTAAACCTAAATTACGTTTTAAAACAACTTTTATATAATCATCTAAAAATCCTAAAACAAAATGACCTAACATTACAAATAAAGCTAAAGCCACTTCTATAGTAAAATCTGCAAAAATTAAAGTTGCAATAGTAATACCACCAACAATCATAATACCGCCCATAGTTGGAGTTCCTGATTTTGCTTGATGACTTTTTGGCCCTTCTTCACGAATGCTTTGACCAAATTTTAATTTATGTAGTTCTGGAATTAAAAATGGTCCTACTGCCAAAACTACAAGGGCAGCAGCTACTGCTGCCCATATCATATTTAAATTAAATGCTTCTATCATTTATATTCTTTCTCCAATAACTCAATTATTTTTTCCATATGCATACCATGAGAGCCTTTAAATAAAACAGTATCCTCTTTTTGTAATTCTTTTTTCAATACATCTACTGCTTCTTCATGACTTGCACATTCAAAAACTTTTGCTACCCCTGCTTTTTTGGCAGCTTCATCTGTGAATTTTGTCAATGTGCCTCTAGTGATTACAATATCCACACCTAATTTACCAGCTAATAAACCAATATCTTCATGAGCTTTTTGTTCTACACTACCTAATTCAAACATATCACCCATTACTAAAATTTTACGTTTCTTAGCTACTTTAGTTAAATTTTCTAAAGCTGCTTTTGTAGACATTGGACTTGCATTATACGCATCATTTATTAAATTAAAATCAGCTAATCTTTTATATTCAAAACGCATAGCAGTTGGTTTAAATGTAGCTAATCCTTTTTGCATTTCCTCAACAGTAAGTCCACAAGCATAACCTACAGCTAAAGCAGCTAAACAATTATAAACATTGTGTATGCCTATCATATTCAATGTGAAATGAGCTACTTTGTCGCCAACAATTGCATCAAATTCTGTTTTGCCATCATTTACAGTTTTGATATCAAAAGCCTTGATATCACCTGCATGATTGATACCAAAATAAATTGCGTGAGCTTTTGTCAATCTATTCATTTTAGAAACAAATTCATCATCAGCATTTAAAATGACATTTCCATTGATTTCAATAGCTTGTGCCATTTCACCTTTAGCCTTCGCTATATTTTCCATAGAGCCTAAAAGTTCCATATGAGTTTCACCTACATTAGTGATTACACCCATTGTAGGTTTAGCGATATCAGTCAGTTCTTTAATTTGACCTAATCCTCGCATACCCATTTCCACAACAGCTACATCATAACTTCCATCTAATTGCAATAAAGTCATAGGAAGTCCAATTTCATTATTAAAATTAGCCTGTGTTTTCAATACATTATATTTTCCTGATAATACAGCAGCTGTTAAATCTTTTGTAGTAGTTTTACCATTAGAACCAGTTATTGCTATTACAGGAATATTGAATTTCTTGCGCCAAAAATGAGCTAAATCTTGATATGCTTTTAATGTATCATCTACAGCTAAAATATCTATATCAATATCTTCAATCAAGGAAATATCATAATCTTTATTTACAATAGCCCCAATTGCTCCTTTTTTAGCAGCATCAGCAATAAAATCATGTCCATCAAAATTTTCACCTTTTAAGGCAATAAATAACATTCCTTCTTCAATTTTTCTAGTATCAGTTGTTACACCGCCAAAAACTGAAGCTGAAGTCAATTTTTTTAAGATAGCATTTGTAGCTTGCATTACTTGTGTTAATGAAAATTGATAATTAGCCATTAATCTTCCCCCTAATTGCTTCAATAGCTACTTCTTTATCATCAAAATGAATAGTTCCCGTTTTCAAAATCTGATAATTTTCATGACCTTTACCCGCAATAAGTACGATATCATCTTTTTTCGCAAGTTCAATAGCTCTGAAAATAGCTGTTCTTCTATCTGTGATTTTTTCATGGAAATTGCCATGAAGTGCAGGAAGTACACCAGCTTCTACTTCAGATAAAATAAATTCTGGATCTTCTGTTCTTGGATTATCAGAAGTTGCAATTACCACATCAGCAAGCTGTGCTGCAATGCGACCCATAATAGGACGTTTTGTTCTATCGCGATCACCACCACAACCAAATACTACAATCAAACGTTTTTTAGCGATTTCACGCGCTGTTTTTAAAACGTTTTCTAATCCATCTGGAGTATGTGCATAATCGACAATTACACTGAAATCTTGACCTTGACGTACAAGTTCAAAGCGTCCTGCTACAGCTTCAAATGCTTCAAGAGTTTCTTTGATTATATCAAAAGAAATTTTTTCAGCTAAAGCTACGCCAATTACACCTAAAATATTATAAACATTGAACATACCTGTAACTTTTAAATCAAAATGAACACAATCATCTTTGTATTTTACATCAAAAGAAGCACCCGATGCTTTTATTTCTACATTTTCAGCTTTTAATACAGCATCATTTTTAATACCATAAGTTATTAAATTGCATTTTGTATGCTCAATCATTGTTTTACTGCCAAGTTCATCATCTAAATTAATTACAGCATTTTTATTAGACTTCACTAAATTTGGTGCAGATAAACTATCAAATAATTTTGCCTTAGCTAGGGCATAATTTTCCATAGTTTTATGATAATCTAAATGGTCTTGAGTAAGATTTGTAAACATTGCAGTATCATATTCACAACCTGCAATACGATTCATATCTAAAGCATGTGAAGATACTTCCATAACTACATAATCGATATTTTGCTTATACATCTTATCTAAAATTTCTTGAAGGTCAATCACATCTGGTGTTGTATTGTGAATTGGCATTTCTTCATCTTCAATCATGATTTTAATTGTGCCAATAACACCAACTTTGTAACCAGCTTTACGCAAAATATCGCGAAGCATATATGTGCTACTTGTTTTACCATTTGTTCCTGTAACACCAATCATACGCATTTTTTTACCTGGATAATCATAAAAATATGGTACAGCAAGTTCCATTGCTTCACGCATATTTGGCACTTTTATAACTGTAATATCTGCAGGAACTTCTACATCTTTTTCAGTCATAATCGCACAAGCTCCAGCTTCTATAGCTTGAGGAATAAATTTATTACCATCTACCCTAGTACCACAGATACATACGAATAAAGTGTTTTTTCTCACACGACGTGAATCATGAGTTATAAACTCAATTTCTTTATTCACATCTCCTTTTACTTCTACATTATTTAATACTGACACTAGTTGTTCAATGGTCATTGGAAACCCTCCTGAATTTGCTTTTTATATCTTTTAGCAATCTAAAATCAAACTATATTATAGCTCACTTATTTATATATGTATACTACAAAAAATTAAGCCATAAAATCTTAAAATAAAAATTTGTTTAAGAAATTTATGGCTTAGTTGATAATCAATTTTTAGTTGAAAAGAAAAACTTATCTGGAACTATCATTCCTAATTCTTGTGTAGCAATAGATTGTATTCTTTCTGGTGATTTTAAATGTGCTATTTCCAAATGAAGACGAGAATTTTCTGCTTCTAATACTGTAGATTGATTTTTTAATTGATTTAAATAATAAGCATTGCTAGCAGCTGCACCACTACGCAATATAAAAAATCCTGCTAAAGCTACAACAATCACAAATAAAATAATACATCTTGAACGCAACGCATTATTTACATTTACATTTTTTGCCTGTTCTACTTTTACTAATTTTTTAGTTTTCATCTGTTTATAATTTTTTTGACTTTCGTCATAAGCAATTTTGCGTTGCGCTAACATAATAAAATCCTCCTAAGATTATAACTTCTCTGCTACTCTTAATTTTGCACTTTTAGAACGTGAATTATCGTCCATCTCATATTTTGATGGCTTTATAGCTTTACTGCAAAGCTTTATCTCAGGCTTATGATTACATACACAAATTGGTAAATGCGGTGGACAAATGCACCCACGAGATAACTCTTTAAAAACATTCTTTGTTATGCGATCTTCTAAAGAGTGAAAAGTTATTACTGCTATTTTCCCACCCTTATTTAAATGTTTTACTGCTGTTTTAAAAGTATTTTCTAAAATTCCTAATTCATTATTTACTTCTATACGAATAGCCTGAAAAATGCGTTTTGCTGGATGACCCGTTGCTTTTTTTCGCACAGCGGCTGGTATAGCACGGCGAATAATATCCACTAATTCGCCTGTAGTTTCTATTTTCTTTTCTTGACGATATTTTACAATAAACTCAGCTATACGTTTGCTCCAACGTTCTTCACCATATGTTTTAAAAATATGATTTAATTGTTCCTCATCATATTCATTAACCACATTATATGCAGAAAAATCTTGTGTTTTATCCATGCGCATATCAAGTGGTGCATCTTGCATATAAGAAAAACCTCTATCTGCTTCATCTAATTGATATGAGGAAACGCCTAAATCAAATAAAATTCCATCAATATATTCTATATTTAAATCATTTAATATGGCTTCTAAATTTTTAAAATTACTATGCACAATATCTATTTTACATTGATATTGTTTTAATCTCTCAGTTGCAACTTTTATAGCATCTTCATCTTGGTCAATACCAATTAAATGACCATTTTCATTTAATTGACTTGCAATTCTTGATGAATGACCTGCTCCACCTAAAGTACAATCCACATATATACCATCAGGTTTAATAGCAAGTCCTGCTATTACTTCTTCTGGTAGAACACTAATATGTTCAAATTCCACCAATGAAACCCCTCTCATTTTATAAAATAATCATATTTATACAAGTATAATTGTAACAGCCATCAAAATTTATTTCAATAGCAAATTCGATTAACTCTTATACCAACCCAATCGTTCAAATACTGGTACATAATGCATGCGTTCATAAAAAGATAAAAATGTATTTTCTGTATGGAAAATAGGTACTCTTTCTAAAGCATAAATATTACTTGCTCTATCCACATTACCATATTTTATCGTAAATGCGCCACGATAACCTGCGTCATTAACTAATTTAGCAATATATAAATTATATGTGCCTGTAGGATAAGCCATAAATTTTGTGTCTTGATTTAATTGCGTATCTAATGTTTGTTTAGATTTTGTAAGTTCATCTTTTAACTGCGCTTCTGTAAGCTCTGTCATAGATTTATGACTAGCTGTATGGGATTGAAAATCCATGCCATTTGCTTTCATTTCTTTTATTTGTTCCCAAGTTAAATAATTAGGTTGATTGCTAACAAAATCTGTAATTACAAAAATAGTGCCTGTAAAACCATATTTTTTCAAAATTGGATACGCATTTTGATAATTATCTTCATAACCATCATCAAAAGTAATCATGATAGGATTTTCTGGAAGCTCTGCTCCATTTACCATATAATCATATAATTGGTCAGTATTTATGGTATTATAACCATTTTCTTTTAAATAAGCCATTTGTCGGTCAAAATCTTCCGGTAATACTGATAAAGCTATATTCATATTATCAACCTTATGATAATTTAATATAGTAATTGGAATATCTTCTTCATTTTCTGCCGCTGATACAGGCATTACTTTAGGGCTTGATAAAACTAAAGGCAAACAAACTAACATAATAAATAATATTATTTTTGTATATATTTTTTGTTTAAACACACCTATCTTCTCTCTTTCATCTTAAAATAAACACTCAATTATGTTGAAAACGTTTTACTACATATATAAATACAGTCGCTATCATTACAGTCAATGCTATCCACTGCATTGGATATAATAACATATCTTTATTAACACTAAAATACATAAAGCCAATACCAAATCTAATAATAGCCATCAAAATAACACTAAATAAAAAAACTGTGCCTTCAGCTAAAAATTTATATTTTCTATTTATAAGTAAACATAAAACAGAAATCATAAATACTATACTATAAGCAAAAGCTTGATATAAGGCTACTGGCTGAAAATATTGATATGCTTCAAAACCTGTTGGACGATACCTATATTCTACATATTCAGCTAAACTATGGTCATTAGGAATATCTAAACCTAGCGGAGTTCCCAATGAAAATTGCATCATAAAGTTTGCCAATTGCAAAATAATCAAACCAAATAAAATCGAAGGCATCATCAAATCAAACCACAACCATAAATTATAACCATATTTGCGCAAAAAAACTATACTTGTTGCTAGAAAACCCAATAATGCTCCATAAATAGATAGACCACCTTGCCAAATACAAAAAATTTGACCTATATTTGACATATATGCATCTAAATGTATAATTACATAAAAAATTCTAGCACATATTAAACTCACAGGAATTATAAAAATCAATAAATCCCACATGGGGCTGAATTTTTCACCATATAATTTAAACATTATTTTACTTATACCTAAGCCTATTAGTAATGCAAAGACAATTATTAAGCCATACCAATAAATATTGATATCACCTAAATAAAAAGCTACAAATTCCATAAAATCTCCCTCTTTATCCCCATAACACATTTTTTATTTTTCATAATGTCTTATTGTACTGCTATCTAAAAAATTTATCAATTATCTATCTTTATTATTCTGCACTAAAAATAATATTTATAAAATATACTTATAGTATTTTTTCTATTTACAGCAAAATCTTTATTAAAAATAATTTAAAATAAATTCATATCATTTTTCTATGATTATTTACAAAAATATCATTTACTTATACCAAAACTAAAAAAAATATGATATAATTCCCATGTGAATAAAATTAATTATCAAATTTCACTATAAATCATAAATAAAGGAGATATTTTTCATGACTATAACTAAAGAAATGGGTATTATGGAAGTTGTTAGCCAATATCCTGAAACTGTAGAAGTATTCGTAAACGCTGGTATGGGTTGCCTCGGTTGTGCTGCTGCTCACTTTGAAAACATCGAACAAGGTGCAGGTGCTCATGGCATCGATATCGATAAACTCATCGAAGATTTAAATGCTGCTATCGAAGCAAAATAATATATTATAAAATAAAGCCACTGACTTTTGTTAGTGGCTTTTATTTTTAAAAGGAGCTGTCTTTATGTCCATAGAAAAAGTAAAATCATATTTCAAACAATTTAATATGGAAGATAAAATTATGGAATTTCCTGTTTCTAGTGCTACGGTAACTGAAGCTGCTAAAGCTTTAAATTGCCAAGAAGCTCATATTGCCAAAACTATGTCTTTTAAATTAAATGATAAAGCTATTCTCGTAGTCATGGCTGGAGATATGCGAATTGATAACCATAAATTCAAAGAAAAATTTCACAAAAAAGCTACTATGCTCAAAGCTGATGAAGTTGAACCTATGACAGGCTTTCCTATCGGTGGAGTTTGTCCATTTGCTCCTAAAGATGGCGTAAAAGTATATCTTGATGAATCTTTAAAACGCTTTGATAAAGTCTATCCTGCTTGTGGTAGCAGAAATAGTGCTATTGAACTTAGTATTCCTGAACTTGAAAAATATTCTAAAGCTGTTGAATGGGTAAATATTGGTAAAAACTAAACAATATGTAAATACAAAGGAGAAATAAAATGATACCAGCAGGTATAATCCATCAAAAAAATAATTTCTATACAGCTAGAATTGTAGGTAATTGTGGCGAATTTTCAGCTCAAGAATTAATAGCTATAGCCCAAATTGCTTCAACATATGGCAATGGTAAAATTACTGCCACATCTAGAGGTACTATAGAAATTGAACAAATTTCCCCAGATAATATTGAGCGCATGTTAGCTGAAATAAAAGCACACAATCTGCGCTTAGGTGGTACAGGGACTACAGTTAGAGCTATCGTCAGCTGTAAAGGTACTACTTGCACTAAGGGTTTATATGATGTACATGCTTTGGCAACAGAATTAGATGATTTATTTTATGGTCAAATCGTACCTAAAAAATTAAAAATTGGTGTGTTTGGCTGTATCAATAGCTTAGGCAAAGCAAAATCTCAAGATATTGGCATAATGCCATCATTTAAAAATCCACATAAATTTGAAATATATATCGGTGGATTGTTAGGAAATAGCCCTGTATATGGTCAACATATTGATATCGCTTTAAATAAAGAACAATTAATTTGTGCTATAAAATTTATCATTGAAATTTATCAAAAAAATGGCAAATATCCTCAACGATTACGCAAAGTCCTAGATACAAATCCTAATCTTTGGCAAGAAATAACTGATTATTTAACAAAATTAGTTCAAAAATAATAAAATAGCAAAAGCACCTTAAAAGTCAAAAACAATCTAACTTTTAAGGTGCTTTTTTATATAATGTCGTACTTAAAATCTATTATAAATTTTTAAGCATATCTTTTACTGTTTGTGCACAATCATCAACTTTTACATTAGAAGTAGCACCATCACGACGAACTTTAATTTCTACTTCATTAGCATCTAAAAGTTTAGGGCTTACAGTAATACGTACTGGATAGCCAATTAAATCAGCATCTTTGAATTTTACGCCAGCTCTGTCTTTTCTATCATCTAAAAGTACATCTATACCAGCATTTTTCATATCAGCATAAAGTTTTTCTGCAATCTGCATTTGAGCTTCATCTTTAGCATTGATAGGTACAATAACTACTTCAAATGGTGCAATAGATGCAGGCCAAATAATACCATTGTCATCATGGAATTGTTCAATAGCAGCTGCCATTGTACGGCTAACACCGATACCATAGCAACCCATGATCAATGGTTTTTCTTTACCATTTTCATCAAGGAAAGTAGCACCGAGTGCTTTACTGTATTTTATACCAAGTTTAAATACTTGTCCTACTTCAATACCATGAGTCATTTTTACTGGAGCGCCACAATGAGGACATGGATCTCCTTGGGCAATAAGGCGAATATCAGCTATGATTACATCACCGAAATCGCGTTTTGGATTAGCATTTTTATAGTGGCAATCTTCTTCATTTGCACCGCAAACAGCATTATGCATTTCCATTACTGTAGCATCAACAACCACGATTGCATCTTTGCTAAGACCGATTGGACTCATGAAACCAGGCACACCACCAATAGCACGAATAGCAGACTCTTCTGCCATTTTTAATGTGATTGCTCCTGTAATATTTTGTAATTTTACGTCATTTACTTCATGGTCGCCACGAACAAATGCACAGATTACTTGATCTTTTTCATTTTGGAAAATAACAGCTTTAATATTTTTTTCAAGTGGAGTATTTAAAAATTCAGCTACAGCTTCAATAGTTTTTGTACCAGGAGTATTTACTTTTTCAAGTGGTAATTCTTCTTCATCTGGTGCAACAATTGGTTTTAATTCGGATTTTTCAGCGTTTGCTGCATAATCGCATTTTTCACAGTAAACAATATCAGATTCACCTGTCTCAGCTAATACAGTGAATTCATGTGTTGTAGCATTACCAATAGCACCGCCATCAGCTTCTACAGGGCGGAATGTAAGGCCACAACGATTGAAGATATTTGTATATGCATCATACATATCTTTATAAGATTTATCAAGACCTGCTTCATCTTTATCAAAAGAATAAGCATCTTTCATGATAAATTCACGACCACGCATAAGACCAAAACGAGGACGAATTTCATCACGATATTTATTTTGAATTTGATATAACAATAATGGTAATTGTTTATAAGAACGTACTTCATTACGTACTAAATCTGTAATAATCTCTTCATGTGTTGGTCCAAGGCAGAATTCACGATTATGTCTGTCCACTAAACGGAACATTTCTTCGCCAAAAACTTCCCAACGACCAGTTTCTTTCCAAAGTTCAGCAGGTTGTACAATTGGAAGAGCTAATTCTTGACCGTCTTTAGCTTCCATTTCTTCACGAATAATTTGTTCTATTTTGCGTAAAGTACGCCAAGCAAGAGGCAAATATGTATAAACCCCACCTGCTACTTTACGAATAAAACCAGCTCTAAGCATTAGCTGATGACTAGGTACTTCAGCTTCTGCTGGAGTCTGACGCAATGTAGGCGCATAAAGTTTAGATGTACGCACTATAAATTCCTCCTAAAATATATGGGAAAAACCCTTTTCAATATTAATTAACTTATATATTCTATCATACTTTAGCTAAAATAAAAATGTTCATTATCTTCTTTGCCACTAAAAAAGCTGTAATAAAATTAAAAACTAAAATTTTATTACAGCTTCTTTTTTATTTTATAAGTTTATCCAATTCTTCAAATAAAGCATCTACTAATTTATCTTCAGCAACTTTATTTATAACTTCGCCTTTGCGGAAGACTAATCCTTCACCTTTACCGCCAGCGATACCAATATCAGCATCACGAGCTTCACCTGGGCCATTTACAACACAACCCATAACAGCAACTTTAATAGGTTTTGTTATTCCTGACAATCTTTGTTCTACTTTTTCAGCAATACTTGGTAAATCAATATTACAACGACCGCAAGTAGGACATGAAATAAGTGTAGGTCCATATTCTTTAAGACCTAATGCTTTTAAAATTTCATTTGCTACTTTTACTTCATTTACAGGATCACCAGTCAAAGAAATGCGGAATGTATCGCCGATGCCTTCAGCAAGTAAAGCACCTATACCTACAGCGGATTTAATAATTCCTGTATTTACAGTGCCTGCTTCTGTTATGCCTAAATGAAGTGGATAATCCACTGTTTCACTCATCAAGCGATAAGCATCTAGCGTCAATGGTACATCATGTGCTTTTAGTGAAATTTTAATATCATAGAAATTTAATTTTTCTAGAATTCTTATATGCTCTAAAGCACTTTCAACTAACGCTTCTGCTGTTACTTTACCATATTTTGCCAACAATTTCTTATCAAGTGAACCTGCATTAACACCTATGCGTATAGGAATATTTCTTGTTTTTGCAGCTTCAACTACTGCTTTTACACGCTCTTCATCACCGATATTCCCAGGATTAATACGAAGTGCATCTATACCCTGTTCTATAGCTTTTAAAGCAAGACGATAATCAAAATGAATATCTGCAACTAAAGGTACATCGACTTGACTTTTAATATTGTAAATATTTTCAGCTGCTGACATATCAGGTACAGCTACACGAACAATATCACAACCAGCATCTACTAATGCTTTAATCTGTGCTACTGTGGCATTTGTATCTGTTGTTTTAGTATTAGTCATAGATTGCACAGAAATCGGTGCACCGCCACCAATTTTCACATCACCAATACTGATTTGTCGTGTCATTTTTCTTTTTATCATTATATCCAACACCTTTTTATGTTGTATTTATTAACTCTTAGCCAAATAAACGACCAACATCTTGAGCTGTAGCGAAAAACATCAAGGATAATAATAAAATTATACCTGCCATTTGCACTACTCTCACATATTTAGCTTCAATAGCTTTACCACGAATTGCCTCTACTAATAAGACTACAAAATGTCCACCATCTAAAGCAGGAATTGGCAATAAATTTATTACTCCTAAGTTCAAGCTCAATAATGCAGCAAATTGTAATAATGGAACTAAACCTAAATGTGCAGCTTGACTAGTCATTTGAGCTACGCCCACTGGGCCAGATAATTCTGCACTAACACTACCTGTTATCATGCCAATAAGACCACTATACATTTGGTAAATAATATTTACTACTGTAGCAAAAGCTAAAGCAATCGACTCACCAAGGCCTACACTTTTTACATCAACTGGCGCAGTTACCCCAATCAAAGCACGCTTAGCTTGTTCATCATATTTTGGCACAACAGAAGTAGCCATCTGTTCATTATCACGGATAAATTCTACTTTTAAAATTTTTCCATCAGCATTTTGCACTTTCTGTACAAAATTTGTCCATGAAGTAATTTGTTCTCCATTTACGCTTAAAATTTTATCTCCATCTTTTAAGCCAGCTTGACTTGCTGCTTCTCCAGAAATAACTTGCCCTAAAACTGGAGCATTTGATGGAGTTTGTATACCATTAAAGAAAAAAACTCCTGCAAAAATCAAAAAAGGTAAAATAAAGTTCATTATCGAACCAGCTAAAATTACAATCATTCTAGCCCATACAGGACGAGCCCAATACGCTCTATCGCCTGCATCTTCATCCATGCCTTTTTCCATTCCTGCAATTTTATTAAAACCACCAAGAGGAATAGCTCTTATAGAATATACTGTTTCCCCTCTTTTTGTACTTACTAATTTAGGACCAAAACCAATTGCAAATTCATCTACACGCATACCAGTTTTTTTTGCAGTAATAAAATGTCCAAATTCATGAACCAATACTAGCAAACCAAAGACAAATACAATAGCAATTGCACTGATTAACACTTATAAATCTTCTCCTTTACTTGCTTGCGAATATTGCTATCAATTTCAAATAAATCTTCAAGTTCTGGTTCTACCAAAGTTATATGAGATTGCATAGCTTCTTCTATTATATCATAAATATCTAAGAAACTAATCTGTTCATTTAAAAAAGCTTCTACAGCAATTTCATTGGCAGCATTCATTACACAAGGCATAGAACCGCCTATTTTCCCTGCTTCATATGCTAAAGCAAGCCCTCTAAATGTGTCAGTATCCGGCTTTTCAAAAGTTAAATCTTTCATTTGCCAAAAATCTAATTTTTCAGCAGGACAAACCATTCTTTCTGGATAAGTAAGTGCATATTGTATAGGAAGTCTCATATCAGTTGAACCTAATTGAGCAATAACTGATCCGTCCACATATTGCACCATAGAATGAATAATACTTTGTGGGTGAACTACTACCTGAATTTTATCATAATCCACATTATATAATTGTTTTGCTTCAATTACTTCTAAGCCTTTATTCATCAAAGATGCGCTATCAATAGTAATCTTGCGTCCCATTTTCCATGTTGGATGACTTAAGCATTGTTTTACTGAAACATTTTTTAACTCTTCTATTTTCTTACCTCTAAAAGGACCACCAGAAGCAGTAACTAATAATTTATCAACTTTACTCATATCTTCGCCATGTAAACATTGAAATAATGCTCCATGTTCACTATCAATCGGCATGATTTCAATCTGTTTTTCACGAGCTTTTTTCATGACTAAATCACCAGCTACTACTAAAGTTTCCTTATTAGCTAGTGCGATATTTTTACCAGCTTCAATAGCTCTCATAGTTGGACGAAGACCTGCAAAACCCATTAATGAAGTAACTACTGTATCAATTTTATCTGTAGTAGCCCCTTCGATTAATCCTTCTTCACCATAATATAATTTAGTTTCTCCTACATAACGAGCTTTTAATTTTTCATAAGCTTCTTTATTATGCAAAATCGCCATAGCTGGTTTAAATTCATTTATTTGCTGTTCTAATAATTCATCATTATTATTAGCGGCTAAAACTTCAATTTTCAAGAAATCACTATGATTTCTAACTACATCTAAAGTTTGAGTTCCAATTGAACCTGTTGAACCTAATACTGCAATTTTTTTCATTATGTTATATTCCTTTACCTTAAATATCTAATAAAAATATTGCTATATAATAAACGAGCGGTGCTGTAAATAATAAACTATCAAATCTATCTAACACGCCACCATGACCTGGAATTAAAGTACCTGAATCTTTGATACCCACAAATCTTTTAATACAAGACTCTACTAAATCGCCAAATGTACCAATAATTGCTATCAATGCACCCATTAATAACATAATCATCATATCAAAATTAAAATAACTGCCTAAAAGACCTACACATATCATTGAACCTAAAATTCCGCCAACAAAACCTTCAACGCTTTTTTTAGGACTGATTTCTGGACATAAACGATGTTTACCTATACTGCAACCTACAAAATAAGCAAAGCTATCACTAGCCCATGTACCAATAAAAGTAAGCCATATTAAAATACAACCTACAGAAAATTCTCCTAAAAGACTATTTGTCGCTAAAATAGTTGAATTCTCAATCATTCTAAGCATTATTAAATGATAAAAAGGAATAGCTATATACATTGTTCCTGCTAAGGTAATGCAACCATCTAACACAGAAAAATGCTTATGATTAAATATCATATTCATTAAGGAGACAAATATAGCTACTACAATACCAAATACAATATTATTAGCCATATATCCACTTAACACCATAAAACAAATAATCAATAAGCCCCAAAACAATGGTATATTATAATTCTTATGGGCAAAAGCATTTACATATTCTCGCCAAGCAAGACAAGCAAGTAATATAGAAACTGCTATAAATAATGAACCCCCTATTTGAATTACACCTGTAGCTATTATCATACCAATAATTCCACTGATAATTCGCGTTAGCAAAATCTTCCACCGCCCTAAATATAATTATTTGCTACTCAAACCACCAAATCTTCTATCTCTCTTTTGAAAATCAACAATTGCTTGAAGAAATTCTTCAGAAGAAAAATCTGGCCAATTTGTCTTTGTAAACCAAAATTCGGCATACGCTGCCTGCCATAATAAGAAATTACTCAATCGTATATCGCCACTTGTTCTAATCATTAAATCTACAGGTGGCAAATCTTTTGTATATAAATTATCGTCAATCACTTTATCATCAATTTTATCAATAGATAAATCACCTGATTGTACTTCACTAACTATATTTTTTACTGCTGTTACAATCTCATCTCTACCACCATAATTTACAGCAACATTAAATCTTACACCAGTATTATTTTTAGTGCGTTCTTCTGCTGCATGTAATTCATTTGGTAAATTGCCTGGTAATTCATCAACTCTTCCGATAAAGTGAATACGTACATTATCTTCACACATTTCATCAATTTGTTCTGCTAAAAAACTAGAAAATAAATCCATCAGAAAATTAACTTCTGTCATTGGTCTTTTCCAGTTTTCAGTAGAAAATGCATATACTGTTAAAATAGGTATATTATATTTTATACAAGTTTTAAGAATTTTTTTTAGTGTTTTTACGCCAGCTTTATGTCCAGATGTTCTAATTAAACCCTTTCCAGTAGCCCAGCGACCATTTCCATCCATAATTATACCAACATGTTGTGGTAATTTATTTAAATCTAATTGTTTATCTATAGAAATATCTCTTTTTTCTTTTTTAGAAGAAAATATTTTTTTGAGCATACTAGAAGCCCCTTCCACATAAAATATAAGAAATAAGCCCCTCTTTAGAGGGGCCTTTCCAGTGCTTATTGCTAATAAAACAATTATGCTTCAATAGCACCTGCTGGACAACCAGCTTGACATGCACCACATTCTACACACATATCTGCATCAATTTCATAATGGTTTTCACCTTCAGAAATAGCGCCTACAGGGCAAGTCCCTGCGCAAGCACCGCAAGAAATGCAATCATCAGTAATTTTATAAGCCATCTATTACACCTCCTTTCGCATCTTGGCAGCAGCTGTAAGCTCTAATACATTATCATCTAAAACTTTTACTCTGACAATATATAGTTTACTATCATCAACTTTAAAATAGCCTCTCATTGGCACAGTATAGTTCATTTTAAATTTTATATTTCTAGAATTTAATCGCTCTATAGCCTCAACAGCTGGCAATCCTAAATATTCCATATAATCAAACTTCCATTATTTCTTTTTCTTTTTCCGCTCTAGCAATATCGATTTCTTTAATATATTTATCTACGATTTTTTGAATATCTTCTTGAGCTTTTTTAGCATCATCTTCTGTGATAGATTTTGCTTTTTCTAATTTTTTAATAGCTTCATTAGCATCACGACGAATGTTACGAACAGATACTTTAGATTCTTCTGCACGTTTATTCAATGTTTTTACAAGGTCAGTACGACGTTCTTCAGTGAGCTGAGGTATATTTAAACGAATTACTGTACCATCATTATTTGGGCTAAGACCAAGGTCAGATCTTGTAATCGCTTTTTCAATTTCATGAAGCATTGGTTTTTCCCATGGTTGAATTAAAATCATACGAGGTTCAGGAACAGAGATATTACCTACCTGATTTACTGGTACTAAAGAACCGTAATATTCTACCATTACTTTATCTAATAATGCAGGAGTTGCTCGACCTGCACGAAGAGAAGCAAATTCAGATTTTGCTGCACTTAAAGTTTTTTTCATACGCTCTTCATTTTTAGCTATTACTTCTTTAATCATTAATCATTACCTCCAACAGTTGTTCCAATATTTTCGCCTAAAGCAGCTTTTAAAATATTTTCATGATTATCTATATTAAATACTACTAAAGGAATTTTATTATCCATGCAAAGACTTGTTGCTGTAGAATCCATTACTGCAAGTCCACGATTTAATACTTCTAAATATTCAAGGCTATCGAATTTTTTAGCTCCAGGATTTTTATTAGGGTCAGAATCATATACACCATCTGTATTCTTTTTACCCATTAAAATAACTTCAGCTTCAATTTCAGCAGCACGAAGAGCAGCAGTTGTATCTGTGGAGAAATAAGGGTTACCTGTACCAGCACCGAAGATAACAACTCTACCTTTTTCTAAATGACGAATTGCTTTACGACGAATATAAGGTTCAGCAACTTGACGCATTTCAATAGCAGATTGAACACGGCTGTCAACGCCCATACCTTCTAAAGCATCTTGAAGTGCTAAAGCATTCATCACTGTAGCAAGCATACCCATATAATCTGCTGTAGCTCTATCCATACCTTTATTGCTACCAGCAAGACCACGCCAAATATTTCCGCCACCTACAACGATAGCTACTTCAATACCATATTCACGTACTTTTTTAATTTGTTTAGCGATAGATTCAACAACTTCTGGATTAATACCAAAACGCTGTTCACCAGCTAAAGATTCACCACTTAATTTGAAAACTATACGTTTATATTTAATATCAGCCACAATAAAACCTCCATAAAAACTTATAATTATCAACCTGCATAATATCTTTTCTTATTTTATCATATATCTATGGCAAACGGTAGACATTATAATTTTTTTCTATATCTAATTTTTATACTAATTTTATCTTATTACAAAAAAGAGAACACCGAAGTGTTCTCTCTTTGTATTTCATAATGAAATTATTTAACAGCTGCCATAACTTCTTCTACAAAGTTATCAGCTTTCTTTTCAATACCTTCACCAAGTTGATATCTTACGAAACGACGAATGGAGATATTTTCACCGATTTTAGCAATTTTGCCTTTTACAAGGTCAGAAATTGTAACATCTGGATCTTTAATGTATGGCTGATCTAAAAGACATACTTCTTTATAATATTTTTCGAGACGACCTTCAACCATTCTTTCAACGATTTTTTCAGGTTTGCCTTCATTAATAGCTTGTTCACGAAGAACTTGACGTTCATGTTCGATAGCTGCTGGATCTACTTCTTCACGACGTACGCAAGTTGGATTAGCAGCAGCGATCTGCATAGCAATATCACGAGCGAAATCCTGGAATTCAGGAGTACCAGCAACGAAGTCAGTTTCGCAGTTAACTTCTACTAATACACCGATACGTCCACCAGCATGAATATAAGATGTTACAACACCTTCAGCTGCTACACGACCAGCTTTTTTAGCTGCGGAAGCAAGACCTTTTTCTCTTAAAAAGTCAATTGCTTTGTCCATATCACCGTCAGTTGCAGAAAGAGCTTTTTTACAGTCCATCATACCTGCACCAGTTTTTTCACGTAATTCTTTTACTAATGCTGCAGTAATAGCCATTAATATTTCCTCCTTAGTCAATAAAAGGCAAGGGTTTGGGCCCTTACCTTTTTAATTGTTATATAAATTTAAAATTAACTAAAATTATTCAGCGTCTTCGCTAGTAGCAGCTTCTTCTACTACTTCGCCAGCTTCACCTTGACGACCTTCGATAACAGCATCAGCCATACGGGAAGTTAAAAGTTTAACAGCACGGATAGCGTCATCGTTACCAGGAATTACATAGTCAATTTCGTCTGGATCGCAGTTTGTATCAACGATTGCAACGATTGGAATGTTAAGTTTTTTAGCTTCTGCTACAGCAATTCTTTCTTTACGTGGGTCAACGATAAATAAAGCGCCTGGTAATTCTTCCATGTCTTTAATACCGCCAAGAGATTTTTCAAGTTTTTCTTGTTCACGTTTTAAAGCAAGAACTTCTTTTTTGCTAAGAACTTCAAAAGTTCCATCTTCTTCCATAGCTTCAAGTTCTTTTAAACGATTGATGCTTTTACGGATAGTAGCGAAGTTAGTCATCATACCACCGAGCCATCTTTCGTTAACATAGAACATGCCGGATTTTAAAGCTTCTTCTTTAACAGCTTCTTGAGCCTGTTTTTTAGTACCTACGAAAAGAATGCTTTTGCCTTCTTCAGCAACGCTACGTAAGAAATCATAAGCTTCGTCAACTTTTTTTACAGTTTTCTGTAAATCGATAATGTAAATACCATTGCGTTCTGTGAAAATGTATGGAGCCATTTTAGGGTTCCAACGTCTAGTCTGATGACCGAAATGAACGCCTGCTTCTAATAATTGTTTCATGGAAATAACTGCCATGATGGTGCACCTCCTGTTATTTTTTCCTCCACATTCTTTAGCTTTGTTTTAACCCTTTTAGATATTCTTATCAGCGTACCAATAAGGTATATCTAACTAGGACACAGTACAAAATCGGAATGTGTGCGTTTTTTTACACCGTTAAGCATTATATCATAATTTTTTTGTAAACACAATAATAAATTATCATGCTTTCAGATAAAAAGAACGATGTTTTTATCAACATCGTTCTTGAAGATTATTATCTTTTTAATTTTTGAATTTCATCTAATAAGTGTTCATTTAATACTCTGATATAAGTACCTTTCATACCGAGAGATTTAGATTCAATTACACCAGCGGACTCAAATTTACGAAGTGCATTAACAATTACAGAACGAGTAATACCTACACGGTCAGCAATTTTAGATGCAACGAGTAAACCTTCTGTACCATTTAATTCACTTAAAATATTTACAGCTGCTTCAATTTCAGAATAAGAAAGTGTTGCTAAAGCAATCTGTACAGTAGCTTTTTTACGTGCTTCAACTTCAATTTTTTGAGAATTATCACGTAAAATTTCCATACCTACAACAGTGGCACCATATTCAGCTAATAATAAATCATCGTCTGTGAATTCTTCATTAAATTTAGCTAATACTAATGTACCAATACGTTCACCAACGCCATAAATAGGTACAATAGTTGTAATTTTGCCTTCTACTAAACATTCGCTATTATCATCAAAAGCACAAATTTCTTTTTGTGGAATATTAGAAGATGTGCTATCCATTTTTAAGAGCCAATTAACATAGTGTTTTGGAAATTCTCCTTGGCTTACGATTTTGTCAATCATTGTATCACATTCAAAATCATCAAGGAAGGCATATCCATAGATTTTCCCTGTTTTGCTAACAATATATACATTTGCTTCTATAACATTGCTAAGTACACGGGAAATGCTATCGTATTCTACCACTTCTGCTTTTTGTAAAAGTTTATTTATTTTTCTTGTTTTTTCAAGTAATGTTGCCATCTGTTATCCCCTTCCTGCACAGAAAAACTTTTGATTTTCTGTTAAACCTTTCCTTTTTTTATTCTATCATATCTATAAGTCAATTTAAAGGAAAATTTTTATATTTTTTTGAATTTTATACAATATTTATCAAATTACAAAATGAACTGGCTTAAGTCGCGATTTTTAACGATTCCACCAAGTTTTTCATTTACATAATCAGCATTAATTACTACATTTTTTTCTTCTAATTCTGGTGCATCAAAAGATAAATCTTCTAATAATTTTTCCATAATTGTATGAAGTCTTCTTGCTCCAATATTTTCCATTTGTTCATTTACTTCACAAGCTACTTGAGCTAATCTTTCGATAGCATCATCAGTAAATTCAATGGAAACACCTTCTGTAGCAAGTAATGCTTTATATTGTTTTAATAATGCATTTGTTGGTTCTGTTAAAATACGTTTAAAATCTTCTTCAGTTAAAGAAGTCAATTCCACACGAATTGGGAAACGACCCTGAAGTTCTGGTATTAAATCAGAAGGCTTAGCCATATGGAAAGCACCTGCTGCAATAAATAAAATATGGTCTGTTTTCATCTGTCCATATTTTGTGGATACTGTGGAACCTTCAACTATTGGTAAGATATCACGCTGTACACCTTCACGAGATACATCAGGACCAGAAGAAGAACCTTTTACTGCAACCTTATCAATTTCATCTAAGAAAATGATACCATTGCGTTCTGCAAGTTCAATAGCTTCTTGAGCAATAGACTCCATATCCAATAATTTTTGAGCTTCTTCTTGAGTGAAGATTTCTCTTGCTTGTGCAACTGTAACTTTGCGTTTTTTGCGTTTTTTAGGCATTAAATTACCAATCATATCCTGAATATTATTGCTCATGTCTTCCATACCAGAACCTGCAAACATACCAATTACAGGAGCTGCTTTTGGTTCAACATCAATTTCAATAATATCATTTTCTAATTCACCTTTTAAAAGGCGTTTTCTGCACCATTCTCTGCCAGCAGAATATTTTGGTTCTTCCACTTTTTCTGTGCTTTCTTCTTCTTTGTTTGCACCACCAAAGATAGCACTGAGTGGATTAGATACAGCACTGGATTTTGGTTCTGGAACATAAATATCTAAAATACGTTCTTGAGCCATTTCTTTAGCTTTATCTTGTACTTGTTCTAATTTTTCTTGTTTTAACATACGTACAGCAGATTCAGCTAAATCTCTAACCATGGATTCTACATCTCTACCTACATAACCTACTTCAGTAAATTTAGTAGCTTCAACTTTTACAAAAGGTGCTTTTACAAGTTTTGCTAAACGTCTTGCAATTTCTGTTTTACCAACACCAGTAGAACCAATCATCAAGATATTTTTAGGAATAATTTCATCTCTCATATCTTCTGGGAGATGACGGCTACGCCACCTATTGCGAAGTGCAATAGCTACAGAACGTTTTGCTTGTGATTGTCCTACAATATATTTATCTAATTCTTCAACAACTTGACGAGGAATTTGTTCATTCAATTTCATGAATTTATTCTCCTTTATTTATCTAATTCTTCCACTATAATATTGTGATTTGTATATACACAAATATCAGCAGCAATAGTAAGTGCTTCTTTAGCAATTTCAGCTGCAGTCAAATTAGAATGTTTAGCTAATGCACGACCTGCTGAAAGTGCATAAAATCCGCCAGAACCAATAGCTGCAACATTACCATCTGGTTCAATTACTTCACCATTACCAGAAAGTAGTAACATTGTATTTTCATCAGCAACAAGTAATAATGCTTCTAATTTGCGAAGAACTCTATCTGTACGCCAATCTTTAGCAAGCTCTACTGCTGCACGAGTTAAATTACCATGATATTCAATTAATTTAGATTCAAATTTTTCAAATAAAGTAAAAGCATCGGCAACAGAACCTGCAAAGCCAGCTAAAACTTTACCATTATATAAACGACGTACTTTACGGGCATTTGCTTTCATAATAGCAGCTTGTCCAAAAGTAACTTGTCCATCACCAGCTATAGCAGTTTTTCCATCTTTTTTTACTGCTATGATAGTGGTTGCTTTAAAATTTTCCATAAAATCATCTCCATTTATAGGCTATATTCATATTATCAGTTTTACTTAGATAATTTCAATACATCTATTTTAAATTTTGCTAAAAATTCTAAGGCACGTTCTGCAATTTTTTGTTTTTTCAACTTTTTATCACGAATACGTTCTTCTAAAGGTGGCATCAAACCAAAATTAGCATTCATAGGCTGAAAATGTTTTGCTACAGCAGAAGTAATATATTTGCACATAGAGCCATGAGCTGTTTGTTCTGGGAAAATCACTGGATTTTCTCCTTTAGCTAAATATGCTGCATTAACACCTGCCACAAGACCAGAAGCTGCGGATTCTATATATCCTTCAACGCCTGTCATCTGACCTGCAAATAATAAATCATCTCTATCTTTGTATTGCAAAGTTGGTCGCAATAATTCTGGAGAATTAATAAATGTATTTCTATGCATTACACCATAACGCACAAATTCAGCATTTTCAAGTCCTGGTATTAAACCAAATACGCGTTTTTGTTCTGGCCATTTCAAATGAGTTTGAAAACCTACTATATTATATAGGCTATCTGCTGCATTATCTTGACGAAGTTGCACTACAGCATAAGGTCTTTTTCCTGTTTTAGGATCTTCTAAACCTACAGGTTTTAATGGTCCATATAGTAAAGTATCTATGCCACGACGAGCCATTTCTTCAACAGGCATACAACCTTCAAAAAACTTAGCTTTTTCAAATTCCTTAATTGGTGCAAGTTCTGCTGTTGTCAACTCTTGCCAAAATTTTTCATATTCTTCTTTATCCATAGGACAATTAATATAATCAGCTGTTCCTTTACCATAGCGAGAAGCGCGATATGCTTTACTCATATCAATAGATTCTTTACTGATTAATGGTGCCGCAGCATCATAAAAGTAAAAATAATCCTGACCTGTCAATTCACCAATGGATTTTGCTAATACTTCTGAAGTCAATGGACCACTGGCAATAATTGTAATAGCATTATCTTCTTGAGGTATTGTTTCTATCTCTTTATTTATCACAGTAACATTAGGATGATTTTTTACTTTATCTGTAATATATTGACTAAATCCTTCTCTATCTACAGCTAAAGCTCCACCAGCTGGTACACGATTTATATCGGCAGACTCCATGATGATAGAATTTAGCTGTCGCATTTCTTCTTTTAATAAGCCTACAGCATTTTCAAGTCCTGCACCACGCAAAGAATTACTACATACTAATTCAGCGAATTTTTCTGTCTTATGTGCAGGAGTAGATTTTTCTGGTCGCATTTCATATAAATCTACTTTTATACCTCTTTGAGCCACTTGCCATGCAGCTTCACTGCCAGCCATACCAGCTCCTACGATAATAACTTTTTTCACGCAAAATCTCCTTTCCTATTTCTCTTTATGCTTCGTTTTCTTCTTTATGCCCTTTATTTTCATTTTCTTCTTTTGCTTGTGCTTCTTTTTGTGCCAATTCCGCTAATTTCTTAGCAGTCTGCTGTTGAATTTTTTCTTTTAATTTATTAATTTCCTTATTTATAGGAGTATCTTCTTTTCTTGTAGCACAATCATCATTACTGCAATATAAAATAGTTCTTCCATTTTTGAAACGATGTCTAAATAAGAATGAACCACAAGTCTTGCAATTGCTTGTAAGTGGCATATCCCATGATACATAATCGCACTGTGGATAATTTTCACAACCATAAAATACTACACCACGACGTGTACGACGTTCAATGATTTTGCCACCACATTTAGGGCATTTAACACCTGTATCCTTCAAAATAGGTTTTGTATTTCTACATTCTGGAAAACCTGGACATGCTAAGAATTTACCATAGCGACCTTGTTTTATGACCATCATACGACCACATAATTCGCATTGTACATCAGAAACTTCATCTGGCACTTCTACTTCACCAATTTCTTCTTCTGCATGTTCTAAAGTTTTTTCAAATGGCCCATAGAATTCTTCAAGCAAAGTATTTTTTTGAATTTTACCTACTGCTATTTCATCTAATTTATTTTCCAAATCAGCAGTAAATTTCTCATCAACAATATCTTTAAAATATTTTTCCAATAAATCTACTACTACAAAACCTAAATCAGTTGGTTCAAATTTTTTATCACTGCGAACTACATAACCTCTAGCTAAAATAGTTTCAATAATCGGTGCATACGTACTAGGACGACCAATGCCTCTTTCTTCCAAAGTTTTAACTAAAGAAGCATCATTATATCTAGCTGGTGGTTCTGTAAAATGTTGCATTGCTTCTAATTTTTGAATAGATAATTCATCGCCTTCCTGCAAATCTGGCAAGATGACATCTTTTTCTTTTTTATTATCGCTATCATTATATACAGCAGTAAAGCCTGCAAATTTTAACTGCGAACCAGTAGCTTTAGCTAAATACTTATCGCCTTTAATAGTTACACTCATAACATCATAGCTAGCAGGTAACATCTGACAACCTAAGAAACGTTGCCAAATTAATTTATAGAGTTTTAACTGTTCTTTGCTCAAATATTCTTCAACAGTAGCAGGGCTTAAAGCAATATTTGTTGGACGCACTGCTTCATGAGCATCTTGAGAAGATTTTCCAGCTGCATAAATATATGGTTTTTCTGGCAAATATTCTTTACCGAAATTCTCTTCAATATAATTTCTAGCTTCATTTAAAGCTATTTCTGAAATACGTGTAGAGTCTGTACGCATATATGTTATCAGACCAGTTGGACCTTTTTTACCTAAGCTAATACCTTCGTAAAGCTGTTGAGCTATCATCATTGTTTTACGTGAAGTAAAACCTAATTTTCTAGCAGCATCTTGTTGTAAACTACTTGTTGTAAATGGTGCTGGAGCTTTGCGATGACGTTGACGTTTCTTTATTTCTGTTACTTTAAAAGTAACTTTTTCAATATCGCTACATAATTCATCAGCTTGAGCTTTAGAAGCAATTTTTACATCTTCTTTTTTCGCTGAAACCATCAATTTTTTATCATCAATAGCTACTAACTCTGCTCCAAACATACTAGAACGAGGTTTTTTCTTAAATTTAAAATCAACTGTCCAATATTCTTCTGATTCAAATTTTTGAATTTCTTTTTCACGGTCACAAATTAATTTCACTGTTACCGATTGTACACGCCCTGCACTCAAACCTTTGCGAATTTTCTTCCAAAGAAGTGGACTTAATTTATATCCTACAATACGGTCAAGCATACGACGTGCTTGTTGAGCATCTACTCTATCAATATTTATTTCTTTAGGATTTTTCACTGCTTCTTGAATAGCAGGTTTTGTTATTTCATTGAATACAATTCTACATTTTTCATGTTCATCAATCCCTAAGATATGAGATAGATGCCAAGCAATAGCTTCGCCTTCACGGTCAGGGTCAGAGGCTAAATAAACTTTTTCAGATTTTTTAGCTTCTTTCTTTAAAGATTTAATTAAATCTCCCTTGCCACGAATATTGATATATTTAGGTGCAAAATCATTTTCTACATCTATACCAAACTGACTTTTAGGTAAATCGCGAAGATGTCCCATAGAAGCCATTACTGTATATTTTTTATTGCCTAAATATTTTTCAATAGTCTTTGCTTTAGTTGGCGATTCTACTACTACAAGCGTTTTTTTCTTCATTCAAAGCACTCCCTGATTGCTCTTATATAAAAATTTGGACTTGTCTCTTTAACTAGTCCCTTCAATTTCATTTGTAATAAAATAAACGATATATTCGAAACATTTATTCTCAATTTATATATGATTTCATCAATACATTTAGGCTCTGTAAAAGATAAACTATCATATATAAGTTGTTCTTCCGCTGTCATGGAAAAACCTAATTCTATTTGTGTTTCTTTGGATATACTTTGCTGATTAGTTACAAAATTATATTCTTCTACAATATCGTTTGCCCTTGTAACTAATTTAGCACCTTGTTTTATTAAACTATGGCAGCCTTCGCTTTTTTGCGAATAAATATTTCCTGGTATGGCAAATACATCTCGCCCTTCACTTAAAGCAAATTCTGCTGTTATCAATGAACCACTCTTTTTCGCAGCTTCAACTACTAATATTCCTTTGGACAATCCTGTGATAATTCTATTTCTAGCTGGAAAATTCCCTGGTTTTGGCAATGTATTTAGTGGATATTCTGATATTACAGCACCATTTTGAGCTATAGCTTCTAAAAGTTGCTTATTTTCTTTTGGATATATAATATCTAATCCACAACCTAAAACAGCAATAGTCTTACCTTTTTTCAAAGCTCCTGTATGAGCTTTAGTGTCTATACCTTTAGCAGCACCACTAACTATTACAAAATTAAATTTAGCTAATTCCTCAGCCATATTTTCTGCTATCTGTTTTCCATAAGTCGTTGGAGTTCTTGAACCTACTATACCTATACAAATTTCATCTTTAGGCAATTGACCTTGATAATATAAAATAAATGGAGGATCATAGATTTCTTTCAATAACTTTGGATATTCTTCATCTATTTCTATGCAGACTTTAATTTTATAATGTTTTAATTGCTCTGTTAATTTATCTATAGATATTTTCTGTCTAAATTCTATTAATTCAGACAATGTTTTACTGCCTAAACAATTACTTTGTTCTAACATTTCTCTTGTCGCTGTCCATATTTTTTCGCCGTCATGAAAATATCCATAAAGTTGACGAAGCGTTTTACTACCTATGCCTGGCACAGAATTTATGGCAGCCCAATATATATTTTTCATTGTTTATTACATTCCCATACAAATAAATCTTTAGATAAACCGTATATATTTTACTATTATCACTATTAACTGACAATTTGTCAAATTTTTTATCAAAAGAATATAGATATCACCATCTAAAACAAAAAGCTATTGTATTAAAAAATTTAACACAATAGCTTTTTATTATTCTTAGACCATAAATCAGCCTAATTTTTCTTTTATCATTTTATTTACAAGACCAGGATTTGCTTTACCTTTACTTGCTTTCATTACTTGACCGATTAAAAAGCCCATAGATTTTGGATAATCTGCAACAGCTTTTGGATTATCTGCAATTGCTTTATCTACAATTTCTTCTATTGCTTTTGTATCAGTAATCTGTACTAAACCTTTATCTTTTACAATTTTTTCTGGAGTATCTCCACTTGTCCACATTTCTTCAAATACAGTTTTTGCTATTTTAGAAGAAATTGTGCCCTTACCAATTAAGCCAATTAAGCTTGCTAAATTTTGAGCAGATACTGGAGAATTTTCAATAGTCATTTCATTAGCATTTAAATGCTTGGACAATTCACCCATAATCCAGTTAGAAGCAAGTTTTGCATCAGCACCAGCATCTACAACAGCATCAAAGTATTCAGCCATAGCACGAGTAGAAGTGATGATTTCCGCATCATAAGTAGGAAGACCATATTCATTTACTAAACGAGCTTTTCTTGCATCTGGTAATTCAGGAAGTTCTTTTTTATATGCTTCAATCTGTTCATCAGTTGTAACAATTGGCACAAGGTCAGGTTCTGGCATATAACGATAATCTTGAGCTTTTTCTTTGCTACGCATAGAAAGTGTAATTCCACGACCATCGTCCCAAGTACGAGTTTCCTGTACCAAAATACCGCCATCTTCTAACACTTCATTTTGACGTTCAATTTCATATTCTAAAGCGTCTTCGATTACTTTGAAGGAATTCAAGTTTTTCATTTCAACTTTTGTACCAAGTTTTTCGCTACCTTCTGGACGAAGAGATACGTTTACATCGGCACGTAAATTACCTTCTTCCATTTTACAATTGGATACATCAATGTATTGTAAAATAGATTTTATTTTTTCCATATATGCACGAGCTTCTGCTGGAGAATGCATATCTGGTTCAGATACGATTTCAATAAGTGGTACACCAGTACGATTATAGTCAACATTAGAGCTACTAGAATCTTTAATTGTAGTACCAGAGTGAACGAGTTTACCAGCATCTTCTTCCATATGAATACGAGTGATGCGAATGCGTTTTGTTTTGCCTTCTACTTCGATATCCACATAACCATGTTCAGCGATTGGTAAATCAAACTGAGAAGTCTGGAAATTTTTTGGTAAATCTGGATAATAATAGTTTTTTCTATCAAATTTACTGAATTTATTAATTGTACAATTGAGTGCAAGACCTGCTTTGATAGCAAATTCTACTACACGTTTATTGACAACAGGTAATACACCTGGAAGACCAAGACAAACAGGGCAAACATGTGTATTTTGGTCTGCACCAAAGGAAGTAGCACAGCTACAGAAAATTTTTGTATTAGTTTTTAATTCGCTATGAATTTCCAAACCAATGACTGCTTCGTATTTCATTATTCTACCCCCTGACCAATTTTATTAGCATAATCATGATTTACTTCATAAGTATATGCTGCACGAATAATAGTTTCTTCATCAAGTGGGCGACCAATAAACTGCATACCGATAGGCATATTATCTTTGCTTCTGCCACAAGGAATGGAAATACCAGGAAGACCTGCTAAGTTAAGTGGAACAGTGAAAATATCCATCAAGTACATTTTTAATGGATCATTTGCCATTGAACCTAATTTATATGCAGGTGTTGGTGCTACTGGAGCCAAAATAACATCTACATCTTTAAAAGCATTATCAAAGTCTTGTTTTACAAGTGTTCTAACTTTTAATGCTTTTAAATAATACGCATCATAATAACCAGCACTTAAAGCATAGTTACCAATCATAATACGACGTTTTACTTCTGGACCGAATTTTGCAGTTCTTGTATTTGTCATCATGGAAACAATGTCTTCACCATCTACACGAGAGCCATAGCTTACACCATCATAACGAGATAAGTTTGTAGAAGCTTCTGCTGGAGCTATTAAATAATATGTGGAAATAGCATAATCTGTGTGTGGTAAAGAAATATCTACGATTTCAGCACCGAGTTTTTTCAAATCTTCGATAGCTGTATTCATAGCTTTTTTTACATCTTCGTCCATACCATCGATAAAATATTCTTTTGGTAAACCGATTTTTAATCCTTTTATATCATTTACTAAGGATTTTGTATAATCAGGAACATCACTATTGATAGATGTAGAATCTTTTTCATCATGACCTGCAATCATATTCATTACATGAGCACAGTCTGTTACATCGCGAGTCAATGGACCAATCTGGTCAAGTGAAGAAGCGAATGCTACTAAACCATAACGAGATACACGACCATAAGTAGGTTTTAAACCAACAACACCGCAAAAAGATGCTGGCTGACGAATAGATCCACCAGTATCAGAACCTAATGCCCAAATAGCACTACCAGCACTAACTGCTGCAGCACTACCACCAGAGCTACCACCTGGTACACAGTCCAAATTCCATGGATTATGTGTAGCAAAAAATGCAGAGTTTTCTGTGGAACCACCCATAGCAAACTCGTCCATATTCAATTTACCAACTAATGCAGGTTTTTGAGCTAAAACTTTATCCATTACTGTAGCATTATATGGTGGTACAAAATTTTCGAGCATATAAGATGCACAAGTTGTTTTTAAACCTTTTGTACAAATATTGTCTTTTATAGCTGCTGGTATACCTGCTAAAACAGAGATTTTTGCTCCGCCAGCGATATCAGCATCAACATTTTCTGCTTGTTGTAAAGCATAATCAGCTGTTTTTGTGATATATGCTTTTACTTTATCATCAGTAACTTCCATACGAGAAAGTACATCTTTTGTAATTTCTACAGCAGAAATTTCTTTATTTACAAGCATATCATGTAATTCATGTGCTGTTTTTTCAAATAAATTCACGTAAAAGCCTCCTCAATTTAATCAAAGTAATTAAAATAAATTATTCTTCTAAAATTTTAGGTACACGGAAATAACCATCTTCTTGTTGTGGAGCATTAGATAATGCCAATTCACGATCAAGGGAAGGTTTTACTACATCTTCACGAAATACATTTTGTACAGGCAATACGTGTGCAGTAGGAGCTACATTTTCAGTATCTACTTGTTGTAATCTATCTACATATTCAAGAAAATCATTAAGCTCGCTTATATTTTTATCCATATCTTCATCTTTAATGCTAAGACGAGACAGAAGAGCTACATTTTCTACATCTTCTCTAGTAACTTTCATATCTTCACCCCATTTTCAAAATAAACTGTTTACATTTTATCATATTTTAGACAATGATTGAATAGTATTGTTACTTTTCCCCGCAAAATATAGCTGACTTATTTTAGCTTCTATGTTAAAATGTCTTAAAAATTAATAATAAAATAGGTGATTTCTTACATATGGACAAAACTAAACAAAAAATTGCATTTTCCTTTCTCATTGCAATATTTCTAGCTGCATTTGAAGGTGTTGTTGTCTCTACTGCTGCACCTGTGATTGTGAAAAGTTTGCATAATTTCAAAATGATTAGCTGGATTTTTTCTATTTTTCTTTTGACCTCAGCAATTTCTACTCCTATTTACGGTAAATTGGCTGACCTTTATGGGCGAAAACGAATTTTCATGATTGGCATTTCCATTTTTCTTTTCGGTAGCTTATTGGCTGGATTATCTCAGACCATGCACCAACTAATTATCTTCCGTGGCATTCAAGGCATTGGTGCTGGTGCTATTTTTACCATTGGTTTTACAATGATCGGTGATATTTTCACCTTGGAAGAACGCTCTATCATTCAAGGAGCTATCAGTACTATTTGGGGAATAGCTGGTCTTGTAGGTCCATTACTTGGTGGATTTCTCATAGATTATCTTTCATGGCAATGGATATTTTTTATAAACATTCCCTTTGGTCTTTTATCAGTCTATATACTCGCTAAATTTGTACATGAACAAAAGCCTGCTACTAATCCTAAAATAGACTACCTTGGAGCTATTTTGCTTTCCATTGCTATTGGCAGCCTTTTATATGGTGTAATGAGTTTAGATGAAGATTTTTATTTAGGTGTAATCTTGTTAGTTATCACTTTGATTTCTTCTATCCTCTTTTATATCCAAGAAGCCAGAACTTCTGAGCCTATTGTTCCTTTATTTATCCTCAATAAATCTTCTATCATTGTAAATATCATAACTTTTATCAGCTCTTTCATATTGATTGCTTGTTCTGTTTATTTACCATTACATATTCAATCAATTATGGGTTACAGTGCTACTATCGCTGGTATTTCTTTGATAGGAACTTCCATTGCTTGGTTTATGAGTTCGATTTCCATTGCTAAATTAATGAAAAAATATCCTACAAATATAATTGTTATGTTTTCTTCGTTAATTTTAATTTTCAGTTCTTGGTTATTAACACAATTAACTATAGACACACCTCTTTGGCACTTATCTATTTATGTATTTTTCTTTGGCTTTGGTTTTTCAGGCACTTTAAATACACTAACTTTCATAGTCCAAGACTCTGTAAAATACAATCTACGTGGTGCCGCTGTTGGTCTAAATATGCTCACTCGTACACTTGCTCAAACAATTGGTGTTACCGTTCTCGGTGCTGTATTAAATGTTTCTACAGCAGATTTTATCCAAGCTCATAATTTAATAAATATCACTATGCAAGATTTTTATGATAATACTGCTCCTCAATATCATGAACTTTTACGCCAGGCTTTATTTTATAGTCTAAATAATATTTACTATATTTTAGTTGGCAGTAGTGTACTTTGTTTAATCTTGTCTTATTTCGTACCTAAACATCAATCACAAAAATAATCCAAAATATTAAACTCATATCTTTATATAATTATAAAAACTATGCTATACTATTATTTATTTTATATCTAAAATTTAAATTTATTTACTATTTCGGAGGAATATAATGAAAGATCATTTAGTAAAAGCTGTCGCTGATGGTGTTCGTGTTCATGCTGCTATTACAACTAACCTTGTAAATGAAGCTGTATCTCGTCATGAATGTTATCCTGTAGCTGCTGCTGCTCTTGGTCGTACTATGACAGGTGCTTTACTAATGGCAGCAAACCTTAAAAATAAAGAATGTATCACTATAAAATTTAATGGTAACGGCCCATTAGGCTCTGTTGTTGCTGATGCTAATCCTGAAGGATTTGTACGTGGTTATATCGCCAATCCTCATGTTAATTTACCACTCAATGAAAAAGGTAAATTAGATGTAGGCGGTGGTGTCGGTCAAGGTATTTTATCCGTAACTCGTTTCACTGGTCTTAAAGACCCTATTACTGGTAGCTGTGAAATCGTTTCTGGAGAAATTGCTGAAGACCTCACAAATTATCTCTATACTTCTGAACAAACTCCTTCTAGTGTAGGCTTAGGTGTTCTTGTAAATCCTGATTTAAAAGTAGCTGCAGCTGGTGGTTTTATCCTTCAATTATTACCAGATGCTACAGAAGAAACACTTACAAAATTAGAAAATAACCTCGCTAAAATTCGCCCAGTTTCTACCATGGTAAAAGATGGTTTAGATGCTCGCGGTATCATTGCTGAACTATTGCAAGGTTTTGATAAAGTTGATTATTTAACTACTACAGATTTAGCCTTCAAATGCCAATGCTCCAAAGAACGCATTGAAGATGTACTTATCAGCTTAAATGAACATGATTTAAAATCTCTAGTTGATGATGGTCATGCTGAAGTTTGCTGTCATTTCTGTGGTGAAAAATATCAATTCAATAAAGATGAGCTCACCGCTATTTATAATGTATCTCAAAAATTAAAAAATAATAATTAATTATAAAAAATAGCACCATAAGATAGAGAAAATCTCTTAATTTTATGGTGCTATTTTTCTTTATAAATCTAATTTCATAAAAATTGATGTATTCATAGGACTATCATTATATGCAGATATTTCATAAAAACCTTTTTGTTTATATAAATTTATCGCAGATTTTAAAAATGGAAGCGTATCTAATAACATATATTTATATCCTATAAATTTTGCATCTTCTATTATTTTATCCACTAATTTACTAGCAATTTTTTTACCTCTATATTTTTCTTTTACATATAAACGCTTCATTTCACAATTATTTTTATCAATTCTCTTTAAAGCAATACAACCAGCCACTTCATTATCTATATAAGCTAAATATAATCTGCCAAAAGGTAAGCCATATTTTTCTTTTAAATTATTTAATTCTCTATCATAACTTTGTAATTTTAAATATTCTCCAAAAGTTTTATCATTATCTATTAACATTTTAGTATATTCTAGAAATAATTTTCTTACTATCTCTTCTTGTTCATAAGCTAAATCTATGGATATATTCATTATTTAACCTTCTTTAACCATTGCTAAAAATTCTTGTTCAGTGATGATTTTTACACCTAAACTTTCAGCTTTTGTAAGTTTACTGCCTGCATTTGCCCCTGCAATTACATAAGATGTCTTTTTCGATACGGAACCAGAAGCTTTTCCACCTAGAGATTGAATAATTTCACTAGCTTCACTTCTGCCCATAGTTTCTAATGTTCCTGTCAATACAAAAGTCAAACCTTGGAATTTATCAGATGTTTTTTCTGTCTTTTCTTCTGCCATATTGACATTTGCTTCTTTTAATTTATTTAATAAAGCAATATTTTCTTCATCATGGAAAAATTCATATACAAGTTTTGCACTTATTTCTCCAATATCCGCCACTTGTTTTATCTCTTCTTCTGTAGCTTTAGCTATATCATCAAAAGAATGAAAATGATTTATCAAGGAACGGCTTGCTGATTTACCTATATTCAAAATGCCCAGTCCTGTAAGCAATCTCCATGGTGCATTTTGCTTACTTTTTTCGATTGCATTTAAAAGTTTATCGGTATTTTTTTCCTTGCCAATCAATCCTTTTGCTATTAATTCATCTCGATAATTGTGTAAATAATATATATCTGCTGGATCTTTTAAATATCCATTTTCAATCAAAGTTTTTATATACATCATGCCAAAACCTTTGATATCCATAGCATCTCGACCGACAAAATTTATTATCCAGCGTTCAATCTGTGCTGGGCAATGTGGATTACTACAGCGAATATCTGCTTTATCATCGCGAATAGTATGAGCATTACATACAGGGCAAGTATCGCCAATGATAAAAGGCTTGCTATCTTGAGGTCGTTTTTCTTTGATTACACAACGAACTTTCGGAATAATTTCCCCTGATTTATATACTTTTATCGTATCACCAATGCGTATATCTAAATCATCAATAAAATCTTGATTGTGCAATGTAGCTCTTTCTACTTTTGTTCCACAGAGCCAAACTGGTTCAAATACTGCTGTCGGCGTAATTCTTCCTGTACGACCTACGGATAATTCTATATTTAATAATTTAGTTTCCTTTTCTTCTGGTGGATATTTATAAGCTATTGCCCATTTAGGAACTTTAGATGTTGCTCCTAATTTTTCTCTTTGTGCAAAATCATTTATTTTTACAACAGCCCCATCAATATCATAATCTAAATCACCACGACGATTTCCAATTTCTTCTATAGCTTGTAAAACTTCTTTTTTAGTTTTACATACTTTATATGAATGTATAATCTTCATTCCTTGTTTGTGCATAAATTCATATGCCTGCGTATGCGATTTTAATTCTATACCTTCTACCTTTTGCAAATTAAAAATAAACATGGACAAATTGCGTTCTTTAGTGATTTTACTATCTAATTGGCGAAGTGTACCTGCTGCACAGTTTCGAGGATTAGCAAATAATCTTTTCCCCAATAATTCTTGTTTTTCATTCACTAAGGAAAAAGCTTCTCGCGTCATATATACTTCTCCACGAACTTCAAAATAAGGCAATTTTTCTTTTAGTTTTTTCTTAATATCTTTTATCTGCATAGCATTGGCTGTTACATCTTCACCCTGTACAACACCATCACCACGAGTAACAGCTAATTTCAATTCACCATCTACATAACGAAGTGCTAAAGACAAACCATCTATTTTTTCTTCTACTACAAATTCTGGATTATCTAATTCTTTTTGCATATTATCTACAAAAGTTTCCACTTCTTCAGCAGAAAATACATCTTGCAAGCTAAGCATTGGCACATCATGTTTTACGAGAACGCCAGCTTCACGCTTTGCCACTCCGCCTACTTTTTGCGTTGGTGAATCTTTTGTAATTAATTCTGGATTTTCAGCTTCCAATTTTTTTAATTGTCGCATCAATTCATCATATTGAGCATCTTCTATTTCTGGATTATCTTGATTGTAATATAAATCATTATGATATAAGATTTTTTTCTTTAAATCATCTATTTGTTTTTTTATATCTTCCATATTTTCACCTTTTCAAATATTAATTTTACTATCTCTACTATCTTAAATCTAATTTTTATATTTATCTTCTATATTTTATCTTTATCAAAATAATAAGTCAGCTATTACTATTTTATTGTTAATAGTAGCTGACTTATTTATATTATATCAAATTTTATTTTTAGATTAAATCTTATACTTTAATAATAGGAGCATATTTTTGCATCAAAGCTTTTATGCCCTGACCTGGAAAAGCTATTTTTAATTCTACTTCTTCACCAGTTCCTTTTACAGATACAATTGTACCAATTCCCCATTTATTATGTTTAGCCTTATCACCAACTTTCCATTTTATGGATAAATCTGGACGAATTACATTACCTGCTGGCTTAACTGTTTGAGCTTTTTGCGTAAAGCCTCCACCTAAAAGTGAATTTGGTCTGCCTGTAGAATTATTATTACCTAAAATACTTCTGCCAAAATTATTTCTACCACTTTGACTATATCCTGAGCCATAATTATTCATACTGCCCATGCCAAAGCCAAATTTATTTTTTGCTTCACGTTCTTCTAAATATTCCGCAGGAATTTCACTAATAAATCGTGAAGGTTCATAAGATAATGTTTTGCCATAAATCATACGAGCTTTTGCATTTGTAATATATAATTTTCGCTCAGCTCTAGTTATACCTACATAACAAGTACGACGTTCTTCTTCAATTTCAATTTCATTCATCAAAGTTCTAGCATGTGGAAATAATCCTTCTTCCATGCCAGCTAAAAATACCACTGGAAATTCTAGCCCTTTAGCTGAATGCATAGTCATGAGTGTAACTCTCTCGTCTTCCATATCTGCATTATCAATATCAGAGACTAAAGACACTGTACTTAAAAAGTTTTCCAAAGTTGGTTCTTCATTTGTCTTTTCAAAATCTTTCGCTACACTCAATAATTCTTTGATATTTTCTAAACGAGTCTGATTTTCGACTGTATTTTCTTTTTCCAATTCAGCAATATATCCAGATTTATGCATCACTTGTTCAATTAAATCATGAACTGATAATACCACTGAATTATTCAACATTTCTAAAATAAATTCAGCAAAATTAGCCAAAGATTGTTTTGCTTTTGGTGTGATTGGTGCCGTTTCTGGAGCAGATATAGCATCAAATAAAGTCATATTGTACATATCAGCAAATTCAGCTAATTTATTCATAGTTACAGCACCCAATGAACGCTTAGGCACATTGATTATACGCATTAAACTTATTGTATCTTCTGGATTATAAATAACTCTCAAATAAGCTAAAATATCTTTAATTTCTTTTCTATCATAGAATTTCAATCCGCCAACCATAGTATAAGGAACGCCAGCTTTCATGAAACCTTCTTCTAATGCACGAGATTGAGCATTTGTACGATATAATACTGCCATATCTCCATAAGATACATTGAATAATGTTTTTTGTTTTACAGCTTCTTCTGTGATAAATCTAGCTTCATCACGTTCATCACTTGCCGTATAGTGAATTATTTTTTCACCTTGAGGATTATTCGTCCATAATTTTTTAGGTTTACGGTCAAGATTATGTTCAATAACCATATTAGCAGCATTCAAAATAGTTTTTGTTGAACGATAATTTTGTTCCAATTTTATGACTGTAGCTTCTGGATAATCTTTTTCAAAATCCATGATATTTCTAATATCAGCACCACGCCAACCATAAATAGATTGGTCTGCATCACCTACGACGCAAAGATTGCGATACATTCCAGCTAAAAGTGAAGTCAATTGATATTGTGCTCCATTTGTATCTTGATACTCATCAACTAAAATATATTGGAAACGCTGTTGATATTTCATTTTTATATCTTCATGTTCTTTTAAAACTTTAACTGCAAGCATTAATAAATCATCAAAATCTAAAGCATTATTTTCAATTAATTTTGCTTGATACATAGTGTAAATTTCTGCAATTTTTTTAGCAAAAAAATCACTTGCTGATTGTGTATACTCTTGTGGAGTTGTCATCATATTTTTAGCATTAGAAATAGCTGACTGTACTGCATATGGTGCATATTGTTTTTCATCAAGATTTAATTCTTTTAAACAATTTTTTATTAAAGTCAAAGCATCTTGTGTATCATAAATGACAAAATTTTTCTTATAAATGCCTAAAGCTTCGATTTCAAAACGCAAGAATTTCGCACAAAATGAATGAAATGTGCTGAGCCAAACATATTTTGCTTTCTCGCCAATCATTCTATCTACACGTTCACGCATTTCTGTTGCAGCTTTATTAGTAAAAGTTATAGCTAAGATATTATATGGAGATACTCCTTTATCTAATAAATTAGCTATTCTACAAGTCAATACTTTCGTTTTTCCAGAACCAGCGCCTGCCATGATAAGAAGAGGCCCTTCTGTATGAGCTACAGCCTGAGCTTGTGCTGGATTTAAACCATCATATATATTCAAAAGAAAATCCTCCCAAATAAAAATTCTTTTTTTATCATTTTATCATATTATCACAAAATAAATTTAAAATAAAAAAATACTGGCATGAATTTAAATCATACCAGTATTTTATCTATAGATTTATAATTTTTTCTTAAAGACTTTTTACAGCTTCAGAAAGTGGTGGAATAATCTGTTTTTTACGGGACATTACACCTGGTAAATACATAACAGATTTGCTTGCATCTTGTTTGAATGCTTCACCGATTAAGTTTTTAGGTTCGCCACTGAAGAGTAAATAGCTACCTTCGTTGATGATATCAGTAACGATAACGATAGACATTGCATAACCTTCTGCAGTGCATACACGAGCCATTTCAGCTAAGATTTCATCTTGCATAGCCATTACTTGGTCTGTATCCATAACGGATAACTGGCTGATGAGCATTGGATAGTTACCAATCTGGAATTCTTTGGAGTCATTTTTAACGATTTGAGCAGGAGTCATATCGCCGATATCTGCACCAGCTTTGAGCATTGCCATACCATATTCTTTATAATCTACACCAGCGATTTTTGCTAAATATTCTACAGCATCTTTATCTGTTTGTGTGCAAGTTGGAGATTTGAATAATACTGTATCAGAAATAATAGCGGACATTAAAAGACCTGCAATTTCTTTTGGAATTTCTACGCCATATTGTTGATACATATTAGTTACGATTGTACAAGTACAACCAACTGGGCGAACATTGATAAAAATAGGATCGCTTGTTTGTAATCCACCGAAACGATGATGGTCAACAACTTCGATGATTTTACCAGATTCAATACCTTCAACAGCTTGAGCTAATTCATTGTGGTCTGTTAAAATAATCTGTTGTTTTTCAGGCATCATGAATTTATCTTTATTTACGATACCAACTAATTTACCATTTTCTACTACTGGATAATTGCGGTATTCATTTGCTTCTAATACACCTTTGATATCACTTAACATATCAGATGGTTTGAAAGAAATTACATCTGTAGTCATAATGCTAGAAATTGGTGCACATTGGCTGATAAGACGAGCTGTGCTATAAGTGTCAAATGCAGTAGATAAAATCATTACATTTTCAGCTTTTGCTTTAGTAACTACTTCATCAGAAATAGTTGTATTTCCTGTGATGATTACACAAGCAACTTTTAAATCAATGCATTTAATAAATGCAGATTCTGGTCTATTGCCGATGATTACTACATCGCCAGCTTTGATGCTTTCTGCAACTTTTTCCATGCAAGCAGCAGCTACTTTGATTTCGCCATTGATTTTGCCTTCGTTATTGCCAGCAACTAAAACATCAGCTTCAATAACATTAGCAATATCGTTAATGCAAGCACCAGAAGCAGATACGCTATCTAATGTGATTTCTTGGAAATAAGCTTTTGCTAAATCGCTAACGCTAGCCATACCAATTAATTTATTTTCATCATCAACTACAGGTATAGAACGAAGATTGCATTCTTTCATAGCCATACCTAAAGTACGAAGATTATCTGTTGCTTTTACAGATTTTTGTACTTTAATAGCAATATCTTTAACTCTTGGATAAATATCACTTACAAGCTGAGGAGCTTCTACACCGAAATATTCTAAAGCATATTTAGTTTCTTTGTTTACGCTACCTGCACGAGCTGGTACAACATTTTCACAGCCCATATTGCGTTTTAAATTTGCATATGCTATTGCAGAACAGATGGAGTCTGTATCTGGATTTCTATGACCAATAGCATAAATTACTTTTTGTTCACTCATAGGTTGAAAAACCTCCATTACAAATTAATAGCTTTGTTTTCTATTATAACAATATTACATAAAATTTAAAAGCTATGATTGATAAAAGATATTATCTTTTGTATAATTCATTTATCCTACCTTTTATCTATTATTTAAATAAGACAATATAATTATTTATCAAATATTTAATTACAAGAAAGGATTTTTTTATGCAACCATTACCTAAAGAATATTTAAGTCGCATAATCCGTGCAGTTGTTGAATTCCAATTAATTGAAGATAATGATAAAATCCTAATCGGTCTATCTGGTGGCAAAGATAGCCTATTTATGGCATACGCTTTAACAGAATTAAAAAATACTTTAAAGAAAAATTTTACATTAGGAGCAATCACCATAAATCCTATGTTTACTAAAGATTTTTCTTGCGAAGCTATGCAAAAATTCTGCGATAAATTAAATATGCCTTACCATATTCATGAAGTAAATATCGCTGAAACTATCGCTAATCAAGATAATAAAAATGCTTGTTATTCCTGTGCTTTCTTCCGCCGTGGTGCAATCAATGGCTATGCCAAAGAACATGGCTACAATAAAATAGCCTATGCCCATAATCATGATGACGCCGTAGAAACTTTCTTCATGAATTTATTTTATTCTGGTCAATTAAAGACTTTCATGCCATCTACTTATTTAAGTCGTTCTGATGTAACTGTAATCAGACCATTGCTTTATTTCCGTGAAGAAGAAATAAGAAATGCCATCTCACTTCATGGTCAAGAACCTTGTGCTCCACCATGTCCATTCAATGGCAATACAATGCGTCAAAAAGCTAAAAATTTAATTGAAGAATTATCTAAAGAAAATCCTCTTTTATATGAACATTTAAGTGCTGCTATGCGTACAACAGCTATTGGTGATTTATGGCCACCTATCAAAAATCGCAAAGAAATGAAACCTTATTATTATCAATTCTTTAAAAATCAACAAAAATAAAAAAATCTCTATGTTTAAAAATGGAAAATTATCAACCAAATTTAAGCATAGAGATTTTTCTTTCCGGAGGCACTTTTTTATTTAAAGAACGCTTATAAAAATTATGTTTAAAGATTTCTTTCATTTTATTTTGCATAGATTTTATCATAATCATTAAATTTTTAGCCATCAAATCCATTGCAGATAGTTTGCTTCCTTTAAACATAATATAATCCCTCACAATCATTATAAGTTTAAAAACTTAAATACCATAAAATACTTATAAATTATTTTAACTAACTACATTATAAATAATCTTTGTGAAATCTAAATTTTAAAATTATAAAATTTAATTAAAAAACTCATCAAAAAAGGCTGTAATAATCTATCACGTTCAATTATTACAGCCTTTATAAATTCATCTATTATTTTAAAATATCTAATAAACCACTGATATCTCTAATAATATATTTCGCACCAGCATCTTGATATGCAGATACTACTTTTAAATCCATTGCATTTTTCTTATCTTCAGATAGTGCTTCATATTCTTCTTGACTTAAGCCCATCAAAGAACTGCCTTCGATAATACCTACAGTATCAATACCAGCATTAACGCCTTCTTTAATATCTGCAATAGTATCGCCAACTTTTAATACTTTATCCACAGAAATTAATTCTAAAGCTTCCATATTGCGGAAAATCATATAAGGATATGGACGGCCTTTACTATTTACCATATCAGGGCTAATCCAAAAATCAGGAGTATATCCTTGCTGTTTTGCTCTATCTGTTACGATTTTCATCATATCACTTGTATAGCCTGTAGTAGAACCAATTTTTAAGCCTTTATTTCTAATTTCAATAATTGTTTCTAATACATGTGGTTTTATATCTGTATATTTATCTAAAACTTCAAAGATTTTACGTTCACTGATTTCATAGATTTTTTGTACATCATCTTCTGTCCAGTCTCGATTATATTTTTCTTTCCATAAATTATTGATGCGTTCCATTTTCAGCATTGTTCTTACATGGTCAATTTTTAACATTCCCATTGGTTTTCTAATTTCTTCCATTGTAGGTTCAATGCCAAAAGATTTAAAAGCTTCATCAAAAGCTCTTACTGGTGCCATACAACCATAATCTACTGTAGTACCTGCCCAATCAAAAATAATACCTTCGTATTTCATTAATAAAAATTCTCCTTACTTAATTAAATCTCCACTAAAATTAAAATCTCAACTACAATTATTTTTTACTATTAAGAAAATCTGTCATAATGCTAGATAATTTATACATATCTTCTGGATAAATTTCCCCAATAGTACCAATGCGGAAAGTCTGTGCATCTGTTACTTTACCTGGATAAATAGCATATCCTCTGTCTTTAATATATTGATACATTTCAGCAAAATCAAAATTACTATTTTCTGGATAATAGAATGTAGTGATGATTGGACCTTGATGAGTGCTTTCAATATATGGTTTTATACCAAGTTTTACCATTTCTTCGATAAGAATGCGATTATTTTCACTATAACGTTTATTTCTAGCTACAATACCGCCTTCTGCTTTTAATTCTTTAATAGCTTGAGCAAAAGCTAATACCACATGTGTAGGTGAAGTAAATCTCCATTTACCATCTTTGCTCATAGTTTCCCATTGTTCATATAAATCTAAAGAAAGACTTCTTGCTTTACCTTTAGATTGCATTAATTTTTCACGATTACAAATGATAAAGGAAAAACCTGGCACACCTTGAATACATTTATTTGCACTACTGATGATAAAATCAATGCCTAATTTTTCAACTTCAATATCCACACCGCCAAAGCTAGACATAGCATCAACTATTAAAGTTTTTCCATATGCTTTAACTACTTTTGCCACAGCTTCAATATCATTTAAAATACCAGAAGTTGTTTCACTATGAACTATAGAAACATGTGTAATTTGTGGATTTTCCTGCAATAATTCTTCTACAACTTTTGCATCTGGAATTTTATCAAAATCTTGTAAATACATTTTATAAGTTATCTTGGCATGTTGAGCAATCTCTGCCATACGTTTACCATAAGCGCCATTTGCACAGATTAATAAACAATCATCTTCGCCAACAACAGAAGTAAGTACAGATTCTACACCAAAAGTTCCACTGCCCTGCATGAGAATTGCTGTATATTTTTCTTTATCTACATGTGCTAATTCTAATAAATCATCAATGATGGATAATGTAATTTTTTTGTAATCATCGTCCCATGTGCAATGGTCAAACATCATTTCTTTTTTCACTGTTTCAGTAGTAGTGAGTGGCCCTGGAGTTAATAATTTATAATTTTTCATTTTTATACACCTTTCTTTATAATCATGTTAACTAAAAATATCAAACTTTCCTCTACATTAAGAAATTTCCTAATACTAAAGATTTTCTCTTTGTATTAAGAAATTTCTTATTCTGCATATTAATTGTATTTAACTACATATACCCTAAAATAAATCATTAAAATTAAAGTTGTTTAGCTGCTTCAGATAAATCTTGATGTTTTTTCAATAAATCAACAGATAATTTTTCAGCAAAAGTTTTTGGATATGCTGATTTATTTACAGAATCAGAAGCTTCACCTTCATAAATTGGATTTGGATAAGATTTTAATAAATCTACTCTAGCATTGTGAATAATACATTCTGCCATTTGCATTGCAAGTGGATTTGTTTTATCGCCCTTATCTACAACTGCAATAGATTCAGTCAAAGAGAAATTACCTTCTGTTGGATCTACAAAATCAATAGGTAAACCTTTTAATTTATCAGCAACAGCTTGCTGTCTTAAACCAAAACCGATAGCCACTTCACCAGCACGAACTTTTTTAAGTGGTGCAGAACCAGAATTTTCAATATGTGGACCTGCATTTTTATAAATGCCACCTAAAATATTTTTAGCTTCTTCATCACCGTAAGCAGAAACTAAACCTTGAATTAATAACCAAGCTGTAGATGATGCTTTTACATCTGTTACAGAAATTTGGTCTTTATAAATAGGATTTGCTAAATCTTTAATGCTTTTTGGCATTGGAAGATTTGCTTCTTTTAATTTTTCAGTATTTACAATAATAGTGCCTTCTTGAGAAGTGATTGGTGCATAGAAATTAACTTTTTCAGTTAATGGTTTATAATCAAAAGTTAAATCTGTGAACATTTTATTTTTTTCTTGAGCACTATCTAAGTAGAAAGAACTCATAGTTACTACATCAGCTTCAATATTTTTACCTTCTACCATTAATTTACCGCCAAGTTCAGAAGTACCGAAAGTCTGGAACATATATTTATCTTTAAAACCATTGTTATCTAATGCTTTTTTCATAGCATCTACTGCTTCATCATCTGCATTAGAATAAATAACTACTTTTCCATCATTTCCACTAGATGCACTATCACTACCAGATGTACCACAACCACCAAATAGCATAGACGCACATAATGCCGTACCTGCTAATAACATTGATAAGATTTTTTTCTTTTTCATACTATAGCCTCTCCCTTTGTTATCATTTCTTTTTTCTCTTTTTTCACACTGATTTTCTTTTTAGCTAATACAGTCAATAGACCTTTTACAATTAAATTTGTAGCTAAAATCAGCATGGATAATACGAAGATTTCATTAAATTTACCAAAATACTGTAATTCTTTTATTTTGGCTGTAATAACCATAGTCTGAGCACCAGCTATAAAAATAACTGCACTAATAGTTACCATGGCATTGATAAAGTAATAACCTAATACTTCAAAAATAGTAGTTTTTATATTTGGTGTGATAATTCTATATAATGTTTTAAACCAACTATCGCCCATCAACAAAGCTGTATTTTCCCATGATTTATTTAATTTTTCTAAGGAATTTTTAAGCATTAAATATGGTGTGGAGAAGAAGTGAATTACATTACAAATGATGATTAAAGCAAAAGTATTTTGTAGTGTAGTTCCTGAAAAAAACATCATATAAGCAATACCAATTACCATACCTGGAATTGTATTTGTAATCAAAGCAATCGCTTCAATGGCAAATTTCTTTTCATTGATAAAATTACTTCTAGCAGTGATTAAAGCTGCACCATAAGATACAACAAGTCCCACTACAGCAGATAAAGTAGCCACTAATAAGGAATTTGTATATACATCAATAATGCTAGAATCATTTAAAATTTCTACAAGATGTGCTGTTGTAAATTGCATACGATATGGCCATTCATCAATAAATGGTATCATGAAGATTACAACGAACATGGATAAAATCATCACTAAAATAACAGTAGATAATCCGCCCCAAACAAAATCACGTACTTTGTTTACTTTCAATTCCACCTGAGAAATTTTGTTATAACGTACATTGTAACGTTGTAGATAACATAATAAAGCAATACTGATAATTGATGGTAATAACATCACAATAGCTACTACAGCACCGCGATTAAAATCAGGAATGCTTCCCATCATTTCTTCATATAAAACTGTAGCAATTACCTGATATTTACCACCAACTGAAGCTGGAATACCATAATCTGTGAAACATAAGAAAAAGCATTGTATAAATGAAGCTGCAAGTGTTCCTAATAATGGTCTAATAAGTGTCTGTCTAAAAGTTTTAAATAAACTATCGCCCATGATTTTTGATACAATCATGAATTTCTTATCAATATATTTCATAGCATTATAAATGAGTAAAAATGCTATTGGCATGGTGTAGATTATATAACCTATCAACAAACCATTAAAACCATAAATATCAATTTGTATATTGAATACTTTTGTTAAAAAACCTTGTTTTCCTAAAGAATAAATTATTGCAAATCCATATGTAATTGTTGGTAAAAACATAGGTGCTATAGCCAATATTTGAATCAAACGCTTAGCTGTTTTATTTATATTTGTATAGTGGATAGTATAGGCTAAAATAAATGCTAATAACGTACTTAAAATCGCACTAGTTGAAGCAATTGCTATACTATTGCCAAAAGCCGTAGCAAATTTATCTTCATCTAACATTGTGGCAAAGTGTTTTAAGCCTACACCATCACCTACTGCTATAGATTGATATAAAATCTCTATAAACGGTAGTAATAAAAATCCTGCAAAAATTATAATTACAGCTATAAAAATCATCTGTAATTCTTTTTGTTTAGTTTTTAAAATATTCATCATTAACCCACCTGAAGAATCTCTTTTCTATCTCTATTGTTACCATCCCAAAATAATTCTAAGATATTATTTCGTTTGATTTCTAGCTGACGTAAAATAAATTCACTAACAAAATCATTTGCAGGTTTTTTGATAATTTCCTCTGGTGTACCAAATTGAGAAATCTGACCTTCATTTACAATCAAAACTTTATCAGATAAAGTCAATGCTTCTTCTGGGTCATGTGTAACTATGATTGTAGTCAATTTAAAATCACAAGCTATTTCTTTAATTTTCTGTTTGATAGATTCTTTGATAACACCATCTAAAGCAGATAATGGCTCATCTAATAATAAAATTTTAGGTTTCATAACCAAAGTTCTAGCAAGTGCAGTTCTTTGTTTTTGCCCACCAGATAATTCTTCGATTTTCTTTGTTAAATGTTTGCCTAAACCTAATAAATTGATTAAGTCTTGAACTTCTTTTGTTGTAGAAATATTTGGCTTATTTTTTAATCCGTAAACAATATTTTCATATACATTTAAATTAGGGAATAACGCATAATCCTGAAATACGATATTAAAACCACGTTTTTCCATTGGCATCTGTGTTATATCTTCACCATCAAAAATAATTCTACCTTCACTCACTTGAGTAAGCCCTAAAATTAAATTTAATAAAGTAGTTTTACCACAACCAGATGGTCCCAAAATAGAAACGATTTCTCCTTTTTCTATTTTTAAGTTAATATTTTTAAGAACTTCTATTCCTTCATATGATTTCCTAATCTTTTTTAACTCTAACATTTTTTACCCTCATTCAATTAATTTTTAATCTTAATAACATACTTAATTCAACATCATCTATTTAACCAAAATTTAACTTTTACCTCTATCATTATCTTGTAATAATTTTATGAAAATCTTGTAAATTTATATAAACTTTGTAAAAACAAGCAATATATATGCAAAAATAATGTAAAAACAGTAAAAAATCATACTATAAACAGCAAAAAAAATCCCCAATACAGCAAAATGCCGTATTAGGGATTTTTCTATTATTTATCTTTTATTTTTTATTTCTGTATCATAATCCATACCATCAAAGATACGAGGTCTTTGTGCATTGAATTTATCATTTACAATGCTTCTTGTAGGGTCAAATTCAGCTGTTTTTATATCTGCTAAATCCATAACAGTATGAATCATATCATCTGTCATATAAGGTCTATCAGCAGCTTTTTTGATTTGCTCCCATTTTTCAGGATATTTTGCTCTGAATTTTTCTGATGCCCACATAATAACTGGTATTTCAATCATATGATGTGTAGGATTTTCTTCAATATGACCAGACATATCTTCGCCTTCATCATATACAGCTTCACCGTGGTCAGGAACATAAATAACTAAAGTTTCACTATCACGGAATTTATCAATAATACTGCTTACTATATAATCATTATAATAAAGCGCATTATCATATTGAGCTACGATTTCTTTTTTACCATCTGTAATTGGTAAATTGATATCATCTTTACTAAATTTACTAAAACTATAAGGGAAACGATTATAATATAATCCATGTCCGCCCATCAAATGAACTACATAGAAATTTTTATCTTCACTTCTATTTGCTATAGCATCATCAATAAGAGGGAATAATTCGCCATCAACGATACCATAATCTTCTCTTGAATCGCGAATACGAGTGAATGCACTCACATCACTATGAGCTGCATAAATCTGAGCTACATTGCCCCAAACACCTGAAGTTTCCTGATTAGATAACCAATATGTCTTATATCCTGCAGCATTCATTACATCAATTAAATTATTGTAATGATACCATTCTTGGTCTGATTCACGATTACAAAATGTAAATAACTTACTCAATACAGCAATTGTAGTAGAATGAGGACTTACTACATCGCGGAAAACACTGATTTCACCTTTTTCATTTAAAGCATCAAGATTTGGTGTATTCGGTAAATAATATCCATAAAGATGCATATGATTTCTATTTGTAGACTCACCTAAAATAAATACAATATTTTTTATTTCACTCTTATTTTCTGTGAGTTCTACCTTACTATTTACTTGAGAAGAAAGCTCTCTATACGCCTGCATATTTCTTACAGCGACAGAAGTAGAAGCATATACCCTTTGCACTGGTAAGACTTCATCGTCCCAAATAAAGTCTGTATATACAGTAAACATTCTTATAGTATAAAACACACTTAAAACCATCAAAGTACATACTATACCTGATTTTGTCTTTTGTTTTAAAGTGATTTTTTTCAGTGGATTATATTTATATAAACCTACAATTAAAGCAATTAAAACAATGACAGAAGCCACTCCTGAAAAACCTATATACATAGAGAAAAATTCTGTAGCTTCTCGCATATTTGTTTCAAGTGCAGAATTTATAATACCTGTGCCAATCAAAGCCTTATAGCAATACATTGTAAAAAATTCACCGATAAATATAAGCCCTATTGGTATGACCAATACCGTTTTTACAATTTTTTGCAAAAATCGTTTTGGCAATAAATCAATAAGACAAGTTATTATCAATGAACCTAACCATACAGAAAAAATATATCCAATCGCCACGTCAATTTTATCTTCATCAAAAAGTGACCACGCTGTAGTTAAACTATTAATTATAAATAAAATCATGATAAACATAAAATGTTCATCAAAAATTCTTTGTAAATAACCTGTAAGTTTTCCTATAAAACCTTTATTTAACAACACAAAACGCCCTTTCTTAAGTCTATTTATTTTATATGTAAAATTTTTGTAAATAACTAAAATAAATATATACTATAAAAATTATTTTGGCAATAATAAATTAGTGCTAACTTCACTAAAAATAAAGATAAATAGCTGTAACAAAATGATAACTCAATTCGCTACAGCTATTTTTTATTAATCAATAAATTCTTTTGTCGGTGCTAATAGTTCTCTCAAATTTTCTTGTATACTTTTACCTGCTAAAAATAATCCTGAAGTTCCTCCTGTAAAAATTGTAGCACCCGCCTCAGCAAGCATTCTTGTTGTATTTTTATTTACATTTCCATCTGCTTGAATGCGTGTTTTAATATTATTTTGTTTTAACATATCACTCATCATCTTTATATGTTTTATTGCTTCTGGATTTATTTTTTGACCTGCAAATCCTGGATTTACAGTAAGCTTTAAAATCCATTCACATAAAGGAGCAAGTTCTATTAAATCATCTTTTGGCTCGGTATCTGCTCTATAAGCTAATACAGGTTTTGCCCCTAAGCTACGTATCTTAGCAAAAATCTCTTTAGGATTTTTCATGGCTTCATAATGAACTGCTATATATTCTACTTTTTTTTGAGCAAAAATTTCTATATAATTTTCTATATCATAAACAGCTAAATGTACTTCTATGGGCAATCTACTATTCTTTTTTAAATAATCACAAAGAATATCTCCTAATATATAACATTTATTAAATCTACCATCTACAACATCATAATGAAAAAATGCTACATCTGAGTCTTCTACTTTTTTTATACTATCCGCTAAATTTCCTAAATCCATACAAGATACAGAAGCTGATACTGCCGGCATAGGTAAAACATTTTTGTTAATCAATATATCCACATCCATTTTTTTATTATAAACTTAATAGTTTTCTAAAATCTGCCACATTTTTTTCTAATTCTCTATGTTTGAAAATTGATGAACCTATTACTATATCTGTTGCACCTGCATCTACAACTGTTTGTATATTATTTAAATTAATACCACCATCTACTTGAATAATAAAATTATAATTATTTTCATCTCTCCAATTTGCTAAATCTTTTATTTTCTTTGTACTCATTGGCAAATATGCTTGCCCACCAAATCCAGGTTCAACAGACATTACTAATACTTTTTTAATAATATTATCTTCTGCCATATATTTTAAAGACTCAAAATTTGTTGAAGGATTTAAAACTACTCCGCCTTGCATACCTAATTTATTAATAGTTTCTACTGTATGATATAAATGTTTACATGATTCTACATGTACTGTTACAGAATTAACACCTGCTTCTTTTAATCCATTTAATAATGCATCTGGATTTGTTACCATTAAATGTGCATCAAAATTCATTTTAGTTTTTGGTCTTAAATGTTTTATTAAATCAATACCAAAAGTAATATTACTTACAAAATGCCCATCCATTACATCTAAATGTAAATCTTTTATACCAGATTGTTCTAATCTTTTTACATCATCAGCTAAACAACTAAAATCTGCTGCTAATATTGAAGGGGATAATACTACTGTCATTTTCATCATTCCTTATAATTTTATATTTTAATAAAAATAAGAGTGCCCTTATTTTGTATATTCACAAAAAGGACACTCCAAAATTAGGGATTTTGGTAGGGTATGTGTAAAAATTTTTATAAATTTATTTAAGCATAGATAATGCTTTATTAACTACATTTTCAACAGTAAATCCATATTTTTTAAATAATACATTAGCTGGTGCTGATGCTCCAAATGTATCAATAGTTACAGATTTACCTTTAAAGCCAAGATATTTACCCCAGCAAATGCTAGAGCCTGCTTCCACAACTAAACGTTTTTCTACAGTTTGTGGTAATATCTTTTCTTTATATTCATCACTTTGTTGTTCAAAAATATCCATACAAGGCATACTTACAACACGAATGTCAAAACCTTTTTCCATCAATTCTTTTTTAGCATCTACAGCCAAACTAACTTCTGAACCACTAGCAATAATTATGGCATCTGGTTTTGCTTTTATAGACTCTGCTATAATATAGCCACCTTTTAAAGCCTCTTTACTACTACCTTCTATTTGTGGTAAATTCTGTCTAGATAATGCAAGAACTGTTGGTGTATTTTTACTTGTAATTGCGCTATACCATGCAGCAGCAGTTTCTGTAGCATCAGCTGGTCTAAACACATTAATATTAGGCATAGCACGAAGCATTGCTAACTGTTCAATAGGTTCATGAGTTGGTCCATCTTCACCAACACCAATACTATCATGTGTCAATACATAAGTTACAGGTATTTTCATCAAAGCAGCCAATCTTGCCATAGGTTTTAAATAATCACTAAATACAAAGAATGTACCTACAAACGTTTTTGTACCACCATATAAAGTAATACCATTTGCAATTGCTGCCATAGCAAATTCACGAACACCATAGTGAATATTTCTACCTAAATAATTATTCTTACTAAAACTTCCGCCATCTTTAATTACAGTTTTATTTGATGGTCCAAGGTCAGCACTACCACCCCAGAAATTTGGCATAATTTTAGCTAAACGATTAATCACATTTCCAGATAAACTTCTTGTTGCTTGCGGTTTATCTTCATAAGACCAAAATTCATCGCAATTTAATAATTTTTCATCATCAATTACTGCAAAATATTTATCCCATAGTTCTTTCTTTTCTGGATATTTTTCACAATAAGCTTTGAATAATTTATTCCAATTGTCTTCAGCTTCTTGTCCTTTTTTAGCTTTTTGAGCAAAATTATCATATACATCTTGTGGAATTACAAATGCTTCTTGTTCTTCCCAACCAAGATTATCACGTAAAGCTTTTACATTTTCTTCACCCAATGGTGAACCATGTGAGGATTCACTACCTTCTTTAGCAGGGCAACCAAATGCAATTTTAGTCTTTACTGTAATAAATGATGGTTTTGTCTTTTTTGCCTTAGCAAGTTCAATAGCTTTGCTAATTTCTTCTAAATTATTACCATCTTCAACAGTTAAAGTCTGGAAACCAAATGCTTCCATACGTTTATTTACATCTTCTGTAAATGCTAAATCTGTATTACCTTCAATAGTAATATTATTGCTATCATATAGAACAATTAATTTACTTAAACCTAATGTACCAGCTAACGAGAATGCTTCCGAAGATATTCCTTCTTCCATACAACCATCGCCACCTAATACAAAAGTATAGTGATCAATAATATTATAATCTTCAGTATTAAAAGTAGCTGCCATATGGGCTTGAGCCATAGCCATACCTACAGCCATTCCCATACCAGCACCTAATGGTCCTGTAGTTGCTTCTACACCTACAGTATGACCATATTCTGGATGACCAGGTGTTAAAGAATTATCTTGTCTAAAGTTTTTCATATCTTCAATAGTTAAACCATATCCAAATAAATGAAGAAGTGAATATAATAAACTTGAAGCATGTCCAGCTGATAAAATAAATCTATCTCTATTTACCCACTTAGGATTTTTAGGATTATGTGTTAAATGATTAGCCCATAATTCATATGCCATTGCTGCACTACCAAGTGGCATACCAGGATGACCTGAATTAGCTTTTTGTACAGTATCTGCTGCTAATACACGAATAGCATTTACAGATTTTTGCTCTATATTCATTAGGCTATACCTCCTTTAATTCCAAATTATCCAGAATATTGGGATAATTGTTTTTTTATATAATGACTATTATTTTATATTTATCTATTTTTTTCGTAATTCATCATGGCTTCTACACGTTTAGCATATTTTCCACCTAAATGTTCTGTGCTAAGCCAAACTTTTGTAAATTCCCATGCCATATATTCAGAAATAATTCTTGCTCCCATACACAAAACATTTGCATCATTATGAGCTCTTGTCATTTCTGCTGAAAATAAATCACTTACTAAAGACGCTCTTATACCTTTTACTTTATTGGCCATCATTGACATACCAATACCTGTACCACAAATTAAAATACCGTATTTAGTATCTAAATTATTAGCTACATCTTCACAGACTTTTATAGCATAGGCACCAGCATCTACAGAATCTTCACTATAAGTTCCTTTATCTTCCACATCATAACCAGCCTCTTGCAATTGCTGTATTAAAAATTGTTTCATTTTATAACCAGCATGGTCTGAACCTATCACTATTTGTTTCATTAATCAAATCACACCATTATTTATTTTTTATTTGACCATAATATGCATTTTTTCCATGTTTACGTAAAAAATGTTTATTTAATAAACTATTATCAATAATATTATTTGGTGACATTAGCTCTGTAAAATAAGACATTTTTGCTACTTCTTCTAAAACTACCGCATTATGAACTGCTTCTGATGCTGTTTTTCCCCAAGTAAAAGGACCATGATCATTTACCACAACACCAGGACAATGGATAGGATTTCTACCTGTAAAAGTTTCAATAATAACAGTTCCTGTTTCTTTTTCATAACCTCTATTAATTTCATCACGTTCCATTTTTCTAGTACAAGGAATATTACCATAAAAATAATCTGCATGAGTTGTTCCACAAGCTGGAATATCTTTACCAATTTGTGCCCAAATAGTAGCCCAAGTAGAATGTGTATGTACTACTCCACCTATATCTTCAAAAGCCTTATACAATTCCAAATGTGTTGCCGTATCTGATGATGGTCTTAAATTTCCTTCTATAATATTTCCATTTAAATCTACAACTACTAAATCTTCAATCTTCATAGTAGCATACTCTACACCACTAGCTTTTATTACAACTAATCCTGTTTCTCTATCTATACCACTTACATTTCCCCATGTATAAGTTACTAAATTTCTTTTAGGTAATTCTAAATTAGCTTTTAATACTTCTTCTTTTAATTGTTCTAACATATGTCTTACTCCTTATATAATTTAAAAATTTCTAAATTTCAATTAAAACTTTGTTAAAATTTATATCTTTTTTTACCATTTTTTCCAAATAAGTTCCTACTTCATCTAATTTAATTTTATGTGAAATCATTGGTTTAAATACAATATCTCCTTTACTCATAAAATCAAGAGTTGCCCACCAAGCTTGACCCGGATAAGGCATAGTATATGAATTCCATGATCCACTTATTGTTAATTCTCCACGTAATATATTTTCTGCTGATTTTGCTTTTAATGGTAATTCTGAATGTGAAATTCCTATATAAACAATTCTTCCATGTTTTCGAGCTATACTTAAAGCCTGCTCTTGTGTATATTTACTACCAGCAGTTTCAATAACTACATCTACACCTAAACCTGTGAGTTCATGTATTTTTTCAATAGGATCTACATTTTTACTATTAATTAAATCTGTTGCTCCTAATTTTTTAGCTAAAGATAATTTATCTTCAAAAATATCAAAAGCATATATTTTACTTGCACCAAAAATTTTTGCCCATTGTATAGCAAATTGTCCAATAGGTCCACATCCTAATACAGCTACACTATTTCCTGGTTCTATTCTAGTTTTTGCTACACCATGATAAGCAATTGTTGCTGGTTCTATTCCTGCTGCTGTTTCATAATCCAAGCTATCTGGTATTTTTAATACACTATCCTGTGGTACTTTTACATATTCTGCCATCGCACCATTTACTCTTGTTCCTATAATTTTATAGTCCTCACATAATCCATAATATCCTTCTTTACAATATTCACATTTACCACAAGGTACTAATGGTGATACAGCTACTCTATCTCCTACCATTAATCGATTAACATCTTCGCCTACTTTAACTATTTTTCCAGAAAATTCATGACCTAAAATTAAAGGATATTTTGTATTTCCACTTAATCCACTAATCATTGCACGAGGTAAATCCGAACCACATATACCTACATATTTTACATTAATTAATACTTCATTTTCATTTATATCTGGAATATCTACCATTTCATTCCTAATATCGCCTATTCCATATAATACAGCTGCTTTCATTTTATTATTCATACAAAACGCCCTCTTTCTTAATAATAAATATAGAATAGAAAAATACTACTATTCCATGTTTATTATTAATTTAAAATTAATTTAAAATTTATGCTATATTACTTTCAGTTGCATTACTATTTTTCATTGCTTGTTTTAATAAATATTCATTTATTCTATCTTTTTTAGTTTTAAATACAAACCAAAGAACTAAATATAGAACTACTGCTATACCAATAAATATAGGATTTGCTGTTAAAAAGGCAAAAAATACTAATCCCATTAAAGGTTTTCCTAAAATATTAAAGCTTGTAATTAATAAAGCTCCCGCTGGAATTACTATACCTATTCCCAAAGCCATGTCTGTAAATAAAGGCGCTGTCCAAGTACAAATATATAAACCTAAACTAAACCAAATAGTACCAGATACTAAAACTTTAACAATATTTCCATTATGAATTGCTACTAATCCCTGAACCATATATGGCAAAGCTAACAAATCAACTACAGGTAAAACTTCATTACCAGGTAAAATCATTGCTGCAACTAACATTATAGGGATTAAAATTAAACCTGTAATTAATGTTGCTGGTTCTCCATATCCTACAGCATCATTAACAGCAATATACCATTCTCTTTTTCCTGCTTTTTCCATAAATTTTCTAGCTGCTTCTGTAATAGGTGCAAATGCTTGAGCAAACATACTTGCGATTTTAGGGAAAATTGCCATTACCGCACTAGTAGCAATACCTACTTGTAAAATTTGTCCCCATGCTTTTAAACTAAACAAATCAGATGTATTACCTAAAATACCTATAAACACACCTAAGAATAAACCTAATGTCATAGGTTCACCCAAAAAACCGAATTTCTGCTGTAAATATACAGGATTTAATTTCACTTTATTTAAACCAAATAAATTATAAATAGGATCTGCTATTACAGCAAAAATAGAAGCCTCTACATTATGCATAGCAATAATAGTACAGTTAGGATATTTATAATAACTAGACCATCTTTTTGCTACCAATTCAGAAATTAATAATGAATACAAATTTAATAAAATCATACACGCAATGCCTAATGTAAAACTTCCTGTTACACCTATGACCATTGCTCCCCAAACCATATATGAATAATTGTTCCATAAATCTGAAGGTTGAAAAATATTTGTCCATCTTATCAAAAATAATATAGTTTGTAATGCTATACCTAAACCTAAGTAAATCATACCTGCACTAGTAGAAAAAGCTACTAATGACGTAGCTTGCCATCCTACATCAAATACTGGTAAATTTACATTAGAAGCACTTACCATTTGATTTATTACTGGTGTTATAATTGGCGTAAATGAATTAAGTAATAAAGAAAATCCTTGTAGTGCTACACCTGCATATACTGCTGATAAAAAAGATTTTTTAGTATTAACTTTGAAAATTTTAGCTATAATAAATATGATAATAGGTACAATAATTGCTGATCCAAATGTATCTATTATTGATTTCATAAATTCTAACATAAAAACTCTCCTTTACATTTATATCTATAGTTTATTAATTGTACTAATTACTTCATCAAAAAAATCAGCTTCTCCTATTCCTGTTAAACATGCAAATGCATTTATTGTTGGCAATCCATAGTCTCCATCTGGCAATGGACTTGTATGCACAATTAAATCAAATCTTCCTGATTTTGCTAAATTAAGTGCTTCTGTTGGTCTTGCTTCTGTTGTTGTTGCAACTATATTATTTTCTTTTAATTTTTCTTTTAATTTACCTGCAACCATTGAAGATGTCACTGTTCCTGAACCACATACTGATAAAATATTTACTTGTTTCATAATAAATAACACTCCTTTTATAAAATTTATTTAAATATTAAATGATTTAATTTTCCTGCAATTTCTTCTTTACTTGTTGATTTTTGTATTGATTTTAATAGTTCAATATCTTGAAAAATTGCCATCAATTTTCCCAACAATTCTACTTGTTTTTCTGGATTTTTAATAGCTAATAAAAATACTAATTGAACTTTAATTTTTTTTGTAGGATCTACCATACAACTAAATTCAATAGGATTTTTTAATAATCCAACAGCTATATTAGCTTGATTAACATGTTGTGAATCAGTATGCGGAATTGCCACACCTAACTCTCCTAAATCTAATCCTGTTGGTAATATTCTTTCTCTTTCTATTACAGCATTTATATAAGTATCTTTTACATATCCTTTTTTTAATAACATAGTGCCTAATTCATTTATCACTTCTTCATTATCATTTACATCTAAATTTATTTTTATCAAATCTAAATCCATAATTGATTCTCCTAAAATATATTTTTATATCTATTTCTTTTACTACCTGGATGTTCATTACACATTTTTTCCCACTTATCATCAGATATATCTTTTATTATTCCTACAGAATTAGCTATTGTATATATTTTCATAACTTCTTCACCTGCTTCTAAAATAGCTATAGCCTTTTCTAAAGTAGGTGCTATTGTTAAACAACCATGATTTCCTAGTAATATCAAATCATGCTCTTTTATAGCTTCTTCAATTCCATTTGCTATATCTTTTGTTCCTGGCTGTCCATATGGTAAACATGGAATATCTTCAAACAATAACGCAAATGTCGATGAACAACGTAATTTTATATCTTTATTACAATATGCAAAAGCTGTTAAATATGGTGCATGTGTATGCACTACTGCATTACAATCTGGTCTAGCTTTTAATGCAGCTTCATGTAATAAATACTCACTAGAATGTTTTAATCCCCCTTCTATTTGTTTTCCATTTTGTAAAACAGCTATATCTTTTTCTGTTAATAAAGATTTTCTTGTTCCCGATGGCGTAATATATAATTTATTATTATCTCTATCATAAACTGATATATTACCTTCTAATGGATTAACTAATCCTTTTTTATCCAATAATTTAGCATAAAAAACGATATTTTCTTTTATTATCAATTCACATTTCTCCTTATATTTTTCTTACTTTTATTCACTAAAACATTTCTAAAATTTCCTTAAGAAACATATCATATGATTTATGTTTTAAAATAGAATTAATTCCTTTTTTTTCTTTTATATATTTATATAATTTAAAAAATATAGATTCCCATAAATTAGATTCTTTTTTTTCAATATTAAATAAAAATATAACTTGAACTAAAAATTCGTCCCACATTACAGGCTTTTCTAATACCAAAATGATTTTCCTTTTTCACTATAAATTGGATGAGGTATTGCTGTTAAATCACCTATTGATGTAGATGATATTTCTTCTCTATCAAATACAGATTTTTTAGTAAAATGACTCATCAAATTTTTATTTATTGCTTCATTAGTTAGAAACTCTAAACATTCTGTTTTTGTCTTAAATTTTTTATTTATATAAAAATTATCTCTACTAAATAAATCAGAAAATTCTTTTATAAAATTTCTATTTTTATTAAATATTTTATTTTCTATTAATTCAATATCATCTTTTTGTAATATACGATTTATTTTTATAACTTTTTCTGACGAAAAATCTCTTATTGGCACTGTTGTTAAAATAAAATCTACTTTATCTATAATTTTTTTTGTTATTTCATATTCTGGTAATATTTTTATTATATTTAACCTATTATTAAAATATTCTTCTATTTTGGCTTTTAACAACATCGAAATACCTAATCCTGAAGCACAAACTATTATTATATTTTTTGCTTGAATATTTTCTTTTATGCCATTTCTACTTAATGCTGCTCCAAAATGAAGAGCTATATATCCAATTTCATTTTCATTAATTTTTACATTATCATATTGTTCAAGTATTTTCCCAGCTATTACTCCCATTTGAAATGCTAATGGATAATCATTTTTTATCATTTCTAATAATTCATTTCTAATATTCATCTGAAAATGGATTCTTGCTAATGCTATATTTAAATGTAATGTTAAACCATCAATTAAATATTCATCATCAGTAAAATCAATAGATAGTTTTTCATGAATTTCTTTTAAAATTATATTTACTAAATTTTTTACATGTTTTTTATCCATAGATTCACTAATATCTGTTAATTTCTTACTAACTAATAGACATTGAGCAATATAATATACCTCTGAACAAGCTATATCTATATTCATCTTTTTCAATATATTATCTATTAACTCTTTAGCTACATTATATTCAAAAGTATTTTCTATTTTATTAGCAATACTAGACGGATAGGATACAAATTTATTACAATTAGAACGTTGCATGCCTATTGCTATATGTAGACAAAATTTTTCTTTAGATCTATCTGCTAATTGTATCTTTTTATAACTTAATGTTTCTTTTATTATTTTATCTAATAACTCAATATCTACATTTGCTAAAATCTTCTGGAAAAATTTTTCTGTACTACATGTATTTATCATATCTACTATGCAATAACGTATCTTAACTTCTTCACCAATAACCTTTATACCCTTTGTTTTATATTGTGTAACTTTTAAATCATATTTTTGCAAGATATCTTTTACTTCATTTAAATGCATCTTTAATGTAGATAAACTTATATACATTTCTTCTGCTAAATCATTTTGTGTAATAACAATATCTTTAAAAGTATTTTCTAACAGTCTATACAATATATAATTTATCCTTTGTTTTGCTGTTTCTAAATTACTAACACCTTCTTGAAACAAATTTTGTTCAGCAGTATCAAGTTGCTCAAATTTATTAAAGCGATATCCCTTATTAGGGCTAGAAATTATTCGTATATCATATTCAACTAAATATTCTTGTAAAGCTTTTATATCTGAACGTATTGTTCTTGAAGAAACACCTAACTGTTGAGACATAAATTCTCCACTTAATCCCGTTTGATGTTCTTTTAACATATCAAATATTTTCTTTCTTCGTTTATTAATCTTTGCCATTTTCAATACTCCCTTAACTTGATTAAATTGTATCAAAAATTAGCAATCCATCATAGATTGATTGTTTTCCGCAACATGCGGAAATATTTTTGTATTTTATTTTAAATATTATAAAAATTTCCTCATTATATTTTTATGCGGAAAAACTAAATTATATACAAAAAACTCAATTAAGTAATATTCATAAATATCACTTAATTGAGTTCTTTTACTCTAATTTATTCTTTTTAAGCTATCCTATTTACCTGCACCAGCACCATAGACAACAAATTGATTTTCTCCATCAAAACCGAGATTTTGATTTAAAACTTCATCATCAAAAGCACCTAATGCACATACTTTTATATGCATTGTCTGTGCTGCTAAATATAAGTTTTGGCAAACATGTCCAGCATCTAAATAAATATAGCGATATGCTCTTTCACCAAACATGCAATCCATTCTTTCATAAACAGCTGTCCATAAAAATACTACAGCTGCATTATTTGCTACACCTACTGTAGAAAATTGGCTACAGATTTTTTCTTCAATATCTTCTGCGTCAGATACTAATAATAATTTATGCTCTAATGGTAAAAAGCGATATAAACCTGGTTTTATTCCTTCAACACGGCGAATATATAAAAATGTTTCCAATGCATTTCTACCGCCAGCAGAAGGTACATTTCTAATAGTCTTTGTCTGCATTACCATTTTAACGCCTTGAGTACACCATAAAAGATATGATAATTCTTTATTAGATAATTCTTTTGTATCATCATATTGACGAAGTGTAGAACGAACTTCTATCATTTCCAAAAAGTTCACCTGTGCATCTGGTAATACATCTGGGTCTACAAGGTCAATCAATACTGCATCTTTTGCATATGGTAATTCAAAAGGTGGCAAATTATCTATTTTTTTTGCAGTACCACGCTTCCATGCAGAATCTTTCATATAGTCAAGTCTAGCTTGTCCCATCATCAATTCTCCTCTTTAAGATTTATTTTTTTTGATTTCTTTCTTGCCAAATCTATGATATTCTCCACCATTTCTTCTGCTCATCAATTCAGCTAATAAATCATCTGGAGTAATATTATGATATGCCAATAAAACAAGACAATGATACCATAAATCGCTCATTTCATAAAGAATTTCTTCTTTATCCATATTTTTAGAAGCAATTATTGTTTCAGTACATTCTTCGCCCACTTTTTTCAAGATTTTATCTTGACCTTTTTCAAATAAATAATTAGTATATGAACCTTCTACTGGATTTACTTGACGGTCTTTAATTGTTGCATATAAATCATTTAGAACTTTTGCAATAGAAGTATTATCCTGTGGTTGAGCCATAGGTACTAAATCTTTACTATCTGGAAATAATCTGCGGTCAGTAAAGCAAGTATATGTGCCAGTATGACAAGCCATACCTGTTTGATGAACTTTTACCAACAAAGTATCACCATCACAATCATAATAAATTTCACTGACAGATTGTTTATTGCCAGAAGTTGCCCCTTTATTCCAAAGTTCTTGACGAGAACGACTATAAAACCATGTATATCCTGTTTCTATAGTTTTTTGTAGTGATTCTTTGTTCATATATGCAAGCATCAAAACTTTACCATTAGCTTCTTGCACTACAGCTGGCACCAAGCCTTTTTCATTAAATTTTACTTTGTCGATATCTATCATTACAATCTAACCTCCACACCACGAGATTTTAAGTATTCTTTTACTTGGCGAATACTAAATTCTCCATAATGGAATACTGAAGCAGCAAGTACTGCATCAGCTTTTCCTTCTGTTAATACTTCGTAAAAATGTTCTAATTTTCCTGCTCCACCTGAAGCAATTACTGGTACATTTACAGCTTCTGAAACTGCACGCGTAAGTGGTATATCATAACCATTTTTTGTACCATCAGCGTCCATACTTGTGAGCAAGATTTCACCCGCTCCCAAAGAAACTGCTTTTTTCACCCATTCTAAACAATCTATTCCCGTTGGTGTTCTACCACCATTTATATAAACTTCCCAAGAATTTTCGCCATTTCGTTTAGCATCTACAGCAAGCACGATACATTGATTGCCAAATTTTTCTGCTCCTTCTTTGATTATAGAAGGGTCTTTTATCGCTGCTGTATTCATAGATACTTTATCTGCACCAGCCTTGAGCATTTTGCGCATGTCTTCTACAGTTCTAATTCCTCCACCAATGGTAAATGGAATGAAAACTTGACTTGCACAATCATTTGCTACTTTTACAATAGTATCACGTTGTTCATTAGAAGCTGTTATATCTAAAAAAACAAGTTCGTCAGCCATTTCTTTATCATATACAGACGCAAGTTCTATAGGGTCGCCTGCATCACGTAAAGAAACGAAATTTGTTCCTTTAACAACTCGTCCTGCTTTTACATCAAGACAAGGGATTATTCTTTTTGTGTACATTATTTATCCCTCCTTAGCTATTTTTATAGCCTCTTGTAAAGATAAATTATCTGTATAAATAGCTTTACCTACGATTACGCCTTCAATGCCATCTTGTTCATAGTCTTTTAAAATTCTAATATCTTCAATAGAAGATACTCCGCCAGAAGCTACTACTTTTACTCCGCTATAACTTGCAAGTTCTGCTGTTGCTTTTGCATTTACACCAGATAAAGTGCCATCACGAGAAATATCTGTATAAATAATATGTTTTACACCAGCTTCAGCCATTTTTTTAGCCAATTCTTTCGCTTCCACATTTCCAGATACGCCCCAACCATCAACAGCTACAATGCCATCTTTAGCATCAATACCTACAACAATGCGTTCACTGCCATATTTTTTGCAAGCATCTTTTACTAATTGCGGATCTTTTACAGCTACAGAACCTAAAATAACACGACTAACACCCATATCTAAAACTTGCTTTATATTTTCCATAGTGCGAATACCGCCACCGAGTTCTACAGGGATATTCACTGTTTTTAATATCATTTCTACAACATCTAAATTCTGTGATTTTCCTTTTAAAGCTCCATCTAAATCAACTAAATGAAGGTATTGACCGCCTTCATCTTCCCATTTTTTTGCCATAATTTCTGGACGTTCAGAAAATACAGTTTCCTGATTAAAATCACCTTTTACAAGGCGTACACATTTACCATTTCTAATATCTATCGCTGGAAAAATAATCAATCTTCATTCACCCTTCTACAAAATTTTTAATAATTTTTAAACCAATATCACCTGATTTTTCAGGGTGAAATTGTGTCGCTACTACATTATCTTTTCCCACAGCAGCTACCAATTCTTCGCCATAACTAGATTTAGCTAAAATTATGGATTTATCTTCTGGACAAGCCTGATAGCTATGTACAAAATAAACATATGGTTCTTCTTTCAATCCTGCAAATAAATTAATATCTACATTCTGATTATTTTCTTCATCTATAACAATAGAATTCCAACCCATATGCGGAATTTTTAGCCCAGGAGCATTTATTTTTTTTACCATGCCTTTAAAAATTCCTAAGCCTTTTACTTCTGGTGACTCTTCACTGCCTTCAAACATGATTTGTTCACCTACGCAAATTCCCATTACAGGTTTTCCTTGTTCAATAGCTTCTAAAACAGAATTTTTTAAGCCTGATTGCTCAAAATTTTTCATGCAATCACCAAAAGCCCCCACACCAGGAAGCACAATCTTATCAGCTTTTTCTATTACTTTGGCATCACTTGTAAGCACTACGTCTGGAGAAAACTTCAAAAATGCCTTCTCCACACTAAATAAATTGCCTACACCATAATCCACAATTGCAATCATTAGAATAACTCCTTTAACTAAAAATTTTTATCTTATTCTAATACTCCTTTTGTTGAAGGAATTTTATCTAATGCTCTCTGGTCAAATTCTACAGCTTGTCTTAAAGCATGACCTAAAGCTTTAAATACACCTTCTACTTTATGATGAGAATTTTTTCCATACATCACTTTTATATGCAATGTAATTCCAGCATTAAAGGCAAAAGCTCGCATAAATTCTTCGACAAGTTCTGTATCAAAATCGCCAATCATTGGAGCTAATTCACCCATATCACATACTAAATAAGGTCTACCACTTATATCTAAAGACACCAAAGCTAATGCTTCATCCATAGGAACATAAAAAGTTCCATAGCGATTTATACCACGTTTATCACCAATAGCTTCTTTAAATGCTTGACCTAAGGCAATACCACAATCTTCTACGCTATGATGACCATCAACTTCTATATCACCATCACAGAAAATCTCCATATCTATCAAGCTATGTGCTGATAATAAAGTCAACATATGGTCAAAAAAGCCGATTTTAGTCTTAATATTTGATTTTCCTGTGCCATCAAGATTTAATTTTATATCAATAGCTGTTTCTGCTGTAGTGCGTTTTATAGCACCACAGCGTTTTTTATTTAAATCCATACCATTCAATCCTTTTAATTTTGACTTTCTACAAAATCTTTTATAGCTTTATACACAGCATCATTTTCTGGTCTAGTTCCCATAGAAATGCGCAAGCAATTTTCAAGTCTTGGAGCATTGCCAAAAGAACGCACACCAATACCGATATTTTCAAGATATTCATTTAAAGCTACAGCTTTATCATATTTTATCAAAATGAAATTTGTTGCAGATGGATAAACTGTTATTCCATCGATTTTGCTCAACTGTTCGCTCATGCGTTTTCTTTCTGCCACTGTCATTTGAATGCGTGGAATATATTCATCTCTCATTTGATACACTATATCAGCAGTAATAGCAGATAATACATTTACATGATATGGCATACAAGCTTTGCCTACCATTTCAATGATTTTTTTATCAGCAATCAAATAACCTACTCTAGCACTAGCTAATCCATAAGCTTTAGAGAAAGTTCTTGCAATCATCAAATGTGGATAATCTTTTAAAAATCTCATTGCAGACTCGCCATCAAATTCTACATATGCTTCATCAATGACTAAAGCACAATCAATATTTTTAGCTACATATTCAATATCTGCCATAGGAATTTTTGTACCAGTAGGATTATTTGGAGAACAAATAACAGCAAGAGAAGCTTTATTTTCTTTTACAGCATTGACAAAATCACTTGCATTGAAAGTATAATCATCATTTAAATCCACAGGTACACCAATGGAAGCGCTAAATTTGGCATAGATTTTATACATGGAAAAAGATGGTTGTGGATATACTATTTTTCTACCTCTACCGCCAAAAGCGAAGAATAATTTTTCCAAAATTTCACTTGAACCATTAGCGATTAAAATATTTTCTTTATCTAATCTAAAATTATCAGCAATTTGTTCTGCTAATAATTCAACTTGTTCATTAGGATAACGGTTAAAAGCTACAGAAGCTAATCGTGCCATCAATCTATCTTCAATTATTGGTGGCAAATTCATATTAGACTCATTTGCATTTACCTTTATATCCCAATCACGCTCCACTACATCGTAGCTAGGCATATCTTTTAAACCAGTTCTATATTTTAATTTAATCAATTTTTTCACCTCTTAATTTTATTGCATTTGCATGAGCTTGTAATCCTTCTGCTTCAGCTAAACGAACAATATCAGAACTTACCTCTTGCAAAGCTTTTTGTGTATATGAAATTATGCTTGTACGTTTCATAAATGTTTCTGTATTCAATACAGAATAATAACGTGCTGTGCCACCTGTAGGAAGTACATGGTTTGGCCCTGCAAAATAATCTCCAAGTGGTTCAGGGGAATAAGCACCTAAAAATACTGCGCCTGCATGACGCACATATGGAAGTAAACTAAATGGATTTTCAGTCAAAATTTCCATATGTTCTGGTGCAGAGTAGTTTGCAAGTTCCATTGCCTGCATGAGATTTTCAGTCAAAATAATGCGACCATTTCTTTCTAAAGATGCTTTTGCAATTTCTTTTCTAGGCAATTTAGCTAATTGTTTTTCTACTTCTGCCAAAACTTTATCTGCTAAGGCTTCATCATCAGTGAGTACAATACTAGAAGCGAGCATATCATGTTCTGCCTGACTTAACATATCTGCTGCTGTATATACTGGGTCTGCTGTTTTATCTGCTACAATCAAAATTTCACTTGGACCTGCTAGCATATCAATATCACAATGTCCATATACTGCTTTTTTGGCAAGAGTTACAAAAATATTACCAGGACCTGTGATTTTATCCACTTTTGGAATAGTTTCTGTACCAAAAGCCATAGCAGCTATAGCTTGAGCTCCACCTACTTTATAAATAGCATCAACACCTGCTTCTTTGGCAGCTATCAATACATATGGGTTTAATTTTCCATCACGAGATGGTGGTGCCATCATGATGATTTCTTTAACACCTGCCACTTTTGCTGGCATTACATTCATCACTACAGAAGAAGGATAAGCTGCTGTTCCACCTGGAACATAAACGCCTACTCTATCTAATGGTATTACAGATTGCCCTAATATAGAGCCATGATTTCTATATGTAATCCATGAATTTGGTTTTTGTTCTTGGTGATATCTACGCACATTTTCGATAGCTTTACGCAAAGAATTTACGATATCTTCATCAGCTACTTCATATGCTTGAGCATATTCTTCTTGTGTTACTAAAAATTGTTCAGGTGTGAAATCTGCTCCATCTAATAATTTTGTATATTTGATTACAGCTTCATCACCATTATAACGAACTTCATTTACAATGCGTTCTACAATCTGATTAGCTGTTAAATCTTCACCGTATAATTCTTTATTTTTTTCACGAATACGAGGATTTAATTCCACTTCATCGAAAGCGGCTTTATCTAATTTTTTTTGTATTGCTTCTAAGCCTAATTCTTTTACTTTTAAAACTTCCATTTATTCATTAGCCCCTTCCAATTCCATTTCCAAAGCTTTTACTAATTTACTGATGCGGTCAAATTTTAATTTAAAACTTGCACGATTGGCAATCAATCTAGCACTAGCTTCAGCGATAAATGCTATTTCTTCTAAATTATTTTCACGAAGTGTAGTTCCTGTTTCCACTATATCGACGATACTTTCAGACAGACCTACGATTGGCCCTAATTCGATAGAACCATTCATTTTTATATATTCCATCTGCATACCTTTACTTGTGAAGAACTGTTTTGCCACATTAGGGAATTTAGTTGCTACACGTGTATGTGTATAATCTGTCAATTTTGCTCTTTTTTTATCTTTTGGCACAGCCATCATCAAATGACATTTGCCAAAACCTAAATCCAATAATTCATAAACATCTTTTTGAGCTTCCATCAACACGTCTTTACCAATAACACCTATATCTGCTGCTCCATGTTCTACATATGTAGGCACATCAGCCGTTTTAGCTATGATAAATTTCAATTTTAATTCTTCATTAGTTATGACTAATTTTCTTGATTTTTCTTCTAAATTGTCAGCTACAAAACCAACTTTAGCAAATAAATCTTTAGCTAAATAAAATAATTTGCCTTTTGGTAATGCTATCGTTAAATATTGCATATCGTCTTTTATCATAAAATCTAACCTCTTTTTATCAATTTAAACTATCCGCTAAACAAAGTATCTGTAGTTCACCACAAGCTTTACAGTCAACTTTATCATGATGATATCTTATTATTTCAGCAATATTATTAAGACCTAATTCATTTAATTTTTCAGCACCAAGTCGTGCATGATTGTAATAAATATACAAAGCATATCTTCTTTTTTGCCAAAAACTCTTTGATTTATTTAATTTTAGCTTTTCAGCCCTATTAGCCCATTGTTTACTTTTTTGTGGTAAAAATTTTCCTAAAAGTACACTTGTTACTTTATCCATTAAACAAATATCTTTAGCTGTTCTACCTATATCATGAAGTAAACAAGCTCTTATCAATAAATTGCAATCTATATTTTCATATTGATTTTGCTCTATAATTTTTTGTGCTGTATGTGCCACATTCAATACATGACGTTGGTCATAGACTCGCATGGCAAAAAATAATTTTTGTTCTTCATCATTTAAATATTTATCAATAAATACTTTGTCTTCTACTGTCAGTTTAGCTTTAATAGCTCGCCAAAATTGTCTTATACGCTTAATCATTATTCTAAATAAATTAATTCCTTAAATAATTTATTTTTGATATAAAGCTGTGCCTGCGCCTTAGTTTGATTTGTTAAAGCTAATTCCACAACTTTTCCTTCAGCACGCAATTCATTTACTAAAGCAATAGCATCATTTAATTTATCACTTGTATAGGCAACATATATATCCTTTTGATTTTCATCATCGGCAAATTCATCAATATTATTTTGTTTATCTAAAGCTAACATCAATCTTTCTATACCCATAGCAAAACCTGTAGCAGGGCAATCTGTGCCAAAATCAGATAACATTTTGTCATATCTACCACCACCGCAAATTGGATAACCTATCATTGGTGCATATACTTCAAAAATCATACCTGTATAATAATCAAAATCACGAATAACACCTAAATCGAATTTTACAAAATCTGCTAAATTATATGCTTTCAATAAAGTGTATATATCATGTAGATTATCTAAAGCTTTTCTACTTTGCTCATTCAATGCCAAATTATTTGCAATCTCTAAAACTTCTTCTTTTCCCTGTAACATTGGAATAGATTTTAATGCTTCTTTTGCTTGTTTAGGCAATTTTGTATCTTCTACAGCATTAGTTAAATCCACTAAGTTTCTCTGTTCTAAAGCTTGTCTAATTTGTAATTGTTTTTCTTGAGATAATCCCATCTGTTGCATAATGCCATTGATAAAATCAACTTGACCTATACATACCTCAAAATTTTTCAAGCCAACTTTTTGTAAACTATCCACAGCTAAAGCAATTACCTCAGCATCACCTAAGGCTTCAGCTACCCCCATCAATTCTACGCCAGCTTGATAAAATTCACATTGACGACCTTCTTGTGTCTGTTCATAACGATATACATTACTAATATAAGAAAGTTTATATGGAAGAATATCATCACTCATTCTACTAGCTGCTACACGCGCAATTGGTGTTGTCATTTCATGACGAAGAGCTACTGTTTTATTATTTTTATCAAAAAATTTAAATAGATGAGTTTCTATGCCACTACGATTATTAATCGTTAAAGTATCTACATATTCAATTGTTGGTGTAACAATTTCATCATAACCCCAAAGACTAAAATTTTTTGCCAATTTAGATTCAATCTCACGTTTTACTTTTGCATCTTTTGGCAAAAAATCTCTTGTTCCATACGGTATTTCTAATAATAGACCTTTGTTCATAAAAAATATTCCTCCATTCATTGCCTTTGTTATTTTAAACGGTTCAATACCGTATCATAACCATCTGCTCCATAATTTAAGCAGCGCTTTACTCGACTGATTGTCGCTGTACTCGCTCCTGTGCGTTCTACAACTTCTTCATAAGTATGACCAGCACGAAGCATTCTAGCTACTTCTAATCTTTGAGCCAAAGCTTTCAATTCACTTACTGTACAAATATCTTCAAAAAACTGATAACATTCTTCTGTATCCTTGAGTGTTAACATAGCTTTACATAACTGATCCGTTAAATTATCTCTTAATTTAGGATTTACCATTTTTATACTCCTTTTACTTTTTTACTTTATCACTTTAACTTACGAAAATTTTATATATATAATAATCCATCTATATCTAACTGTCAAGTATGAGCTAAATTACTATAAATTTAAACATTTAAGAGGAAATGTCAGAAAATTCATATTTAAAATATTTTTTTTATTTTTGTGTTGACAATATAGGGTATAAATGCTATTATATGGGTGTCGGAACAAATGAGATATACAATCACATATGTGATGATGCATGTTTAGACAGCTTAGTTTATAATAACTATAGATATTTAAACTTTAATATTTATATTTTGAAAAGAGGTCTTAACATGCAACCCGTATCTAGAAGAATTTTAGTCAAAGTCGCTCATATGTATTATGGAGCCGACATGAAACAAAGTGATATCGCTAAAAAATTAGGAATTGACCGCTCTACTGTTAGTAAATATCTAAAAAGAGCAAAAGAAACTGGTATTGTAAAAATCTTCATAGCTCAAGACAATTTTGAAACAATTGAATCTCAGTTAGAAGAAAAGTTTAATTTAAAAGAAGTCTATATCGTCCCATCTAGTGAAAATAAAGATGAAGTTTATTCCAATTTAGGTAAAGCCGGACTAAATCTATTAAAACGTCTAATCAAGGACAAAATGGTAATCGGCTTTAATTGGGGTCGTTCCATGGGGGCTATTGGCTATCAAGCAGCTATCGAAAATTTCCCAGCTGTTGATGCTGATTTCGTACCTTTGGTTGGTGGTTCTGAAAGCTTAGATGTTGACCTTCATGTAAATACAATTTGCTATAAGGTTGCAAATGCATTCCAAGCTAGAAGCCATTATCTTTATGCTCCAGCTATAACGAAAAATACAGAAACAAAAAAAGCAATTATAAATGATACTAATTATTTAAGAATTCAAGACTTATGGGATAAATTAGATGTAGCCTTTTTAGGTATTGGTTCTCCTACATCTGCTTCCAACGTAATTTGGACTGATGGACTAAAATCAGAATACATCACTTCTTCCTTTGGTAATCGTATCATCGGTGAAACTTGCACTCGTTTTTATGATAAAAATGGTAACGAAGTACCAACTGAAGTTGTAGATAGAACAATCTCCATACCTTTTTCTCAATTACATAAAGTCAAATATGTAATCGGAGTTGCAGCTTCTGACGAAAAAGTTCCAGCTATCTATAGTGCATTAAAAGGAAAATTAATCAATATTTTAATCACTGATGAAAGCACTGCAAAAAAATTACTTAATTTTAACAGTTGATAAATAAAAAGGAGGAAAGCTCTCATGTTCTGGACATTTATTGTATTAGGTATAGTAATGTGGCTTCTCCAAGGTTTATTGAATATTTACCAATTAAAAAAATTTAATAAGGAATTAAAAAATCTTCGTCAATCTGGCCGAGTCGCAATCGGCAAGGCCAGAGGCAGATTTAAAGCAGGTTGTCTGTTACTCTTGTGTATAGATGATGACTGTAAAATCATCACCGGAAAAAAACTACAAGGTGTAACAAGTTTTGCTAGATTTAAAGATTTCAATGAATTAAATGGATATTACCTTCCAGAAATCACTGAAAAAGACTGCCAAAACTTTGACAAACAAACAAGCTCTGCCATCTTATCTGCCGTTGAAGAATATAAACAATATACAAAACAACAAAAAGAAGCGTCCACATGCATTGAAAATGCATCACAATAATCAAAAAATTCTAAATTAAAGGAGAGAATATTTATGGACACTTTAGTACTACTAGCTCAAGGTTTTATTGGTATGTTTAACAAAGGTGGCGAAACGTTCATCGGTCTTGTTTCTGGTATCGTTCCTACCCTCATCTGCTTATTGGTAGCAATGAATGCAATTATCCTCTTTGTCGGCACTGATAAAGTTGAAAAATTCGCTCATCTCTGTGCTGGTAATGTTATTTCTCGTTACATGATTTTACCTGTTATTGGTACATTCTTCTTCTGTAATCCAATGACTTTATCTCTTGGTAAATTCATGCCAGAAAGATACAAACCATCTTATTATGCAGCAGCTTCTCGTTCTTGCCATACATTAAATGGTTTGTTCCCACACGTAAATCCTGGTGAATTGTTCGTATTCTTAGGTGTTGCCAATGGTATTACTCAACTTGGTTTATCTACAGTAGACTTAGCTCTTCGCTATTTCTTAATCGGTATTTTAATCAACTTCATCGGAGGCGTTATCACTGACTTCACTACTACTTATGTATCTAAACAACAGGGCGTAGTTTTAAGTGATAAAGTAAAAACTACTCATTAATTTTTATCAAGCAAATTTAATTCGTATATAAAATAAAGGAGATATTTATCATGGCTCAATATAAAGATGTTATTGTTAATGCTGGTGCTGGCGGATTTGGCGGACCTCTTGTATTAAAACCAGATGATAAAAAGAATAAAGTTGTTAATATTACAGGTGGAGTTATTTCTCCTGTATCTCAAAAAATCGCAGAATTAACAGGTTGCGAACTTGTTGATGGTTTCAAAACTAGTGTTCCTGATGATGAAATTCTCTGCGTAATCATTGACTGCGGTGGTACACTTCGTTGCGGTATCTATCCTAAAAAACGCATCTACACAATCAACTTAAATCCAACTGGTGCAAGCGGTCCTATGGCTAAATACATCACAGAAGATATTTATGTATCCGCAGTAAAAGAAAATTGTATCTCTTATGCTTCCGCTGAAGATGCTGCTAATGCTCCAAAAGTTGCACAAGCTCCTGCAGAAGAACCAAAAAAATCTACTTACGATACAAGCAAAAAAATCACTGAACAAACTAATGTAGGCTTTATGGCTAAAGTTGGTAAATTCATGGGATATATCACAGCTACTTTATATCAAGCTGGTCGTGATACTATTGAAACAATCTTAAAAACTATCTTACCTTTCATGGCATTCGTTTCCATGCTCATCGGGGTAATCTTAGCAAGCGGTATCGGTGATATCATCGCTCATGTACTTACACCTCTTGCAGGCTCTGTAATTGGTCTTGTTATCTTAGCATTAATTTGTTCCTTCCCATTCCTTTCTCCATTCCTCGGCCCTGGCGCTGTTATCGCTCAAGTTATCGGTGTATTAATCGGTGTTGAAATCGGTAAAGGTAATATTCCTCCTAGTCTTGCACTCCCTGCATTATTCGCTATCAACGCTCAGGCTGCTTGCGACTTTATCCCTGTTGGTTTAGGTCTTGCTGAAGCTGAACCTCAAACTGTTGAAGTTGGTGTTCCTTCTGTATTATATTCTCGTTTTATCACAGGTCCAATCAATGTTGTTTTAGCATGGCTCGCTAGCTTCGGTTTATACGAAAGCTAATTTATCAATAATCAATACAAGGAGATTATCTTATTATGAAAAAAATATATTCTACTATTGTTAAAGATTTAGGTCCTATGGCAGAAGATTTTATCGGTGAAAAAATGATTATTCTCTTCAACGAAAATGCCCCTGCTGAACTTGCTGAATTCTGCGTACTTCATACTGGTAATGAATTAACTGATACTGTAGAAGTTGGCGATATTTTAAAAATCAACGATACTGAATACAAAATTGTAGAAGTAGGCTGTGAAGTTCAAAAAAATCTTAAAGATTTAGGTCATATCGCTCTTCGTTTCAATAATAATGAAGAAGGCGAGTCCTTAGAAGGTAGTCTCTATCTTGAAGATAAAGCAGTTAGCCTTCCTTCAGTTGGCTCTGAAATAGCTATCTTCAAAGCATAATAAATAATAATAACAAAATTATATAAATTGGAGTGATTTTATATGTCATGGTTAGCCCTTGAAGGTAAAACAGCTGTTGTTACTGGTGGTGCTTCTGGCATTGGTAAAGCTGTAGTTCAAGCATTCTTAGATAATGGTGCAAATGTTGTTGTTTGTGATATGAACCCACAAACTCCTGAATATGATTTACATGAAACAAGTGGAGAATTCCTCTATGTTCCTACTGATGTTACTAAAGCTGATAGCGTAAAAGCTATGGTAGAAGCTGGTAAAGCAAAATTCGGTAAATTAGATATTCTCGTAAATAATGCTGGTATCAATATTCCTCGTCTTTTAGTAGATAAAGATGATCCATATGGTAAATATGAATTAGATGAAAATGTTTTTGATAAAGTTTCTGCTGTAAATATCAAAGGTGTTTACCTTTGCGCACAAGCTTTAGGACATGAATTCGTAAAAAATGGCGAAGGCGTTATCATCAATATGTCTTCTGAAAGTGGTCTTGAAGGTTCTGAAGGTCAGAGCATCTATGCTGCAACTAAAAATGCTGTTAACTCTTTCACTCGCTCTTGGGCTAAAGAATTAGGTAAACATCATGTTCGCGTTGTTGGCGTAGCTCCTGGTATCTTAGAAGCTACAGGTCTTAGAACATTAGCTTATGAAGAATCTTTAGCTTATACTCGTGGTATTACTGTAGAACAGTTACGTGCTGGATATACAAATACAAAAACAACTCCACTTGGACGTGATGGAAAATTAACAGAAGTTGCTGATATGGTTATGTTCTTAAGTAGTCATCGTGCTTCTTATGTACATGGTGTAACATTCAACGTTGCTGGTGGTAAAACTAGAGGTTAATAATTATATTATTAAAACTATATAGATAGGACAGATACTTATGCTTAATATAAATAAAAAAGCCACCATGAAATTGCCGTTTCATAGTGACTTAAAGCCTAATCATTGCACAGACCTAGGCTAAGTAAAGCATATGATAAAGATTTTATCCTGTCAAGCAAAACTAATTTATCCCCATCTTAAAAACAGTCAATATTAATTGGCTGTTTTTTTTGCTCTTATAGTCAACTAAATATTTTTAAAGGTTGACAATTATATGCATATATGATTTAATAACAATAAATTATTGTTTATATGTTCATCTTCTTTATTGATATAAAAATTGATATAAAAAATGAACTGCTTAACAAATAATTAAATGAGAGGGATTTTTATGATATTAACAAAGAAAAAAGAAATCTTATCCACGAAAAGTATGATTTTATCGGCTTTATTCGTAGCTTTAATCGCAATTGGTGCTTTTATTAAAGTTCCTGTTCCAGTTTGCCCTTTTACTTTGCAATTATTATTTACTACTTTAGCTGGACTTCTTTTGGGCGCTAATCTTGGTTTTGTCAGTGTCTGTGTTTATATAATCATTGGCTTAATCGGTATTCCTATTTTCACTGAAGGCGGTGGACCTGGATATATTTTTCAGCCAACTTTTGGTTATCTAATTGGTTTTGCCTTTGGTGCTTATGTCGCTGGATATCTCACACAAAATCGCACTAAATTATCTTTCATTTATCTACTATGCGTTAACTTCCTCAATCTTTTAATCGTCTATGCCTTTGGTATGGTCTACGTATATATCATCAATAATTTTTATTTAAACACTCCTATCGGCATTTGGCCTGTAGTTTTATACTGTTTCTTATTAGCTGTTCCTGGAGATATTGTTCTTTGCATTCTCGCTGCCATATTAGGTAAAAAATTAATACCTAATTTAAAACATTATAAATAAATTATTTAGAAAAGAGATGTCTTATGAGTAAAGGTCTTTTTATTACTGCAACTGGTACTGATATCGGCAAAACTTATGTCACTGCCTTATTAGTAAAAAAACTTCGCGAAGCTAATTTCAATGCTGGCTATTATAAAGCAGCTTTAAGTGGTGCTGATAATATTGCTGAAAGTGATGCTGGCTTTGTCAATCGCATTGCCAATATCCATCAAGATGAGCAAACTCTATTATCTTATCTATATAAAAATGCTGTATCTCCTCATCTAGCTGCTAAAATCGAAGGCAATCCTGTAGAAAAAGATACTGTAATTTCTGATTATGCTACTGTACAAAAAAATTATGATTATGTAACAGTTGAAGGCAGTGGTGGTATAATCTGCCCTATTCGCTATGATGATAAAGCTAAATATTTTCTCACAGATATCATAAAATGGCTACATCTTCCAACATTGATTATTGCTGATGCTGGTCTTGGCACTATAAATTCTGTAGTGTTAACAGTGAAATATTTAAAACATCAAAATATTAAAGTCCAGGGAATTATTTTAAATAATTACACTGGTGGCATTATGCAAGAAGATAATATCAAAATGATTGAAGATTTAACTGATATTCCTGTCATAGCTTTAGTAAAACCAAATGATAAAGATATCGATATTGATGCTAAATTTTTAGCAAGTCTATATTTATAATTAAGAATTAAATATAATTGAATATTAAATTCAAAAGAAATGGATTGATTTTATGTGTAATATTAATTGGATAGATGAAGATTTAAAATATATCTGGCACCCTTGCTCACAGATGAAAGATTATGAAGAATTAAAGCCTATCGTTATCGACTATGGGAAAGGCTCTTATCTTTATGATATCAATGGCAAAGAATATATTGATATCATCAGCTCATGGTGGTGCAATCTCTTAGGACATGCCAATCCTAAAATCAATGAAGCTATCAAAAATCAATTAGATAATCTAGAACATGTTATTTTTGCCAATCTCTCACATAAACCAGCTATCAAACTTTGTCAGGAATTGATTAAAGTCGTACCTAAAGGTTTATGCAAATTCAATTTCAGCGATAATGGCTCTGCTTCTGTAGAATGTGCTTTAAAGATGGCTTTCCAATACCATTATCAGACAGGCAATCCGCAAAAACAGCGTTTCATGTGTTTATCCGAAGGTTATCACGGTGAAACAATCGGTGCTTTATCCGTAGGTAGCATGGATTTATATGCAAAAATCTACAAACCAATGCTCATGAATGCTGTACATACATCAGCACCAGATTGTTATCGTTGCCCTTATCATCAAAATCGTGAAACTTGCAAATGTGAATGTTTCGTGCATGCTGAAGAAGATTTCGCTAAATATGGCAATGAATTAGCAGCTGTCATCGTTGAACCACTCATTCAAGGCAGTGCTGGTATGCGAATTTATCCTCCACTTTATTTAGAAAAACTTCGCAAACTCTGTGATGAATATAATGTATTATTAATCGCTGATGAAATCGCTACTGGCTTTGGTCGCACAGGCAAGATGTTCGCTTTTGATTATACAAATGTTTCACCTGATATCATGACTATTTCCAAAGGTTTGACAGGTGGCTATATGCCAATGGCGATAACTATAACTACACAAAAAATCTATGATGCTTTTTATGCAGATTATAATGAAGGCAAAGCGTTTATGCACAGCCATACTTATAGTGGCAATCCATTAGGCTGTAGTGCAGCTTTAGCTGTACAAAAAATCTTGCGAGAAGAAAATATTTTAGCCAAAGCTCAAGATACGGCAAAATATCTCCATGAAAAATTACAAGCAACTTTCTTAAATCATCAAAATGTCGGTGAAATCCGCCATTTAGGCTTGATAAATGCCATTGAACTTGTAAAAGATAAAGATACAAAAGAAGCTTTCGACAGCAAAAAACGACTTGGCTATCAAATATATAAAAATGCCCTCCAAAAAGGTTTGTTACTTCGCCCTCTAGGTGATGTATTGTATTTTAATCCGCCATTAAATATCGATAAACAAACATTAGACAAAGCTATCTCTATTTGCCATACTTCCATAAATGAAGTTTTAAATTCCTAAAATTAAAGACTATATTTAGACTAAAAATTTCTCTTAGTTTAAATATAGTCTTTTTTTATATATCTTTCCCTATAATTCCTTGATAATCTAGTTCTAAAAATTATATACTATAAAAAAACACATTTTTAGGGTATCTATATGATTTTACGCAAACAACAAAAAAAATTTAAATTACGCTTTCGTGCCTTTAAACGAAAACCATTTTTATTTTTACGTCATTTTTTACTCATCATTATTTTTCGTTTTTTCGGTGTCATTATTTGTTTGTTTTTCACAGTCTTACCTTTACCACTCAGCAACTTCATTCAACATTTGATGAATTTAAATCTATCGCTTAATTCACTAAAAGATATCCTCTCATCTGTAAAACAACTCGCTACCAATTTTTATACCATAATACCTTCAACCAATGATATTATGCGTTTTATCAAATCATTTTTGTTGAATTTTTCACCTAGCAATTTTTACAATATCTTACGCAGTTTGCCACATGATTTACGCCAATTATTTTTACAGATATTTGATTACCTACGTCAACGCTTAAAAGATATACGCTTATTTATCAGGTCTTTATTCCCCTTGCGACAAGCTTTCTCGCGATTTCATAAATTCATCATCACTCATGCTAGATTAGCTAGGCGTCTATTCCGCAATCTATTAATGGTATTTTTTAACGTATTATTGATAAAAATATTATTCTTAATCATTATCCCATTACTTGGTATCAGTACTATTTATTTTATCGGTATAGATATCAGCTTGATTATCATTGCTACATTGAGTTTATTGACTTCACAGCTAGGTACTTTAATCGGTAAATCAGTTACTAATATTCTCATTCGTCTATATGATATAATCCAACAACGAACAACTAAAATGAATATATTTTTATTTCTTATCGCTTTGCTTTACAATAAAATATCTTTATTTATCAAAAAAATTCGTCTACGTTTAATTTTTCTTTTTAGTTGTCTTTTGCAAAAAATATGTTTATATTTTATTGCCCTTTATCTTTATTACAAAATCCAACGACAAAAATTCTAATTAAGGAGCATAACTTATGTATTCTAAAAAATCTCTTTCTCTTTTACTAGCACTTGGTGCATTTGGCTGTTTTATGCCTACTACATTTGCCAATGAAACACCTAATGCTCATAGCTTAGTTGAAAATAATAATCTCATTGCTTCACCTAATTACACTACAATTATCACTAAAGAACAAATACACGATAATCACTATAAAAATCTAGCAGAAGCTCTTTCTTATGCTAATGGTGTAACTGTAAATTCAGGCTCACTGAATACTTCTCATATGGTAGTGCGCATTGATGGAGATGATAGAGTAGCAATCTTCGTTGATGGTCGTCGCATGAATATGAATAAAGGTATCATGAGCGGTCGTGCATCTTATGATTTAGATTTATTGCCATCCATAATGAATGTAGAACGTATTGAAATTCTTCATGGTGCAGTTGGTTCTACATATCTAAATTATGATACTCCTGCTGGGGCTATCAATATCGTTACAAAAAAAGGCGATAAACGTGAAACAACAGTTGATTTAGCTGCTGGTGAACATGGTTCTTGGAAAGTTAAAGCCATAACAAGTGGTAGCTTAGATGATTGGTCATGGGTAGCTACTGGTGGCTTTGATAATGTCGATTATATGAAATACAAAGGAACAGATGACCACACTCATGAGATGCCAAATTCCGACAATAATCGCCGTGAAATGGCTTATCGCATTGATAAGAAATTGACCGATAACACTTCTTTAACTTTTGACTATGGTCATCTAAGCAACGATACAGGCACTTGGATATCCAAAAGTTATCCACAGGATTATAATTATGAAAAATTAATCAATCATTTCGCACTTACTTATAATTATAAAGAAAATACTGAAACTCCAGCATTTTTAGCAATTTATCACTATTATACTCAAGGAGATAGCTATATCCCTACTGGACTAAGTGATCAAGAAAATGAAAAGACTTATAGTCGCTGGGAAAATACTACTCAAGGTATTGATTGGCATGATGCTTGGAAAATCAGTAAAGACCACACCGTTTCTGCGGGACTTACTTATCGTAAAGATGAAGTTGATAATATCAACAACGATTACAATAATATTTTCAGTGGCAATTATAATAAATCTATGGATAATTTTTCCGTTTATCTACAAAGCACTCGCCGTTTTGATAAATTAACACTGACTGGAACATCTGCTTATAATAATAACAGTGAATTCGGTGGAAAATACGTTTCTAATGGTGCTTTAGATTATAAACCTGATGAAAATACTGTTATCTATGCTTCTTTAAGTCAAATTTATGCTACGCCATTTTTAGATGATTTATATTTCAATAATGCTCATATTCAAGGAAATCCTAATTTACGACCAGAGACAGGTTATAAAGGCAGTCTAGGTGTACGTTATAAATTAAATCCTACAAGCAATATCAATTTCAATGCTTTCCTAGAAAATATAGATGATCCATTGGGCTGGAGATATGAAAATAATAAATTCCATGCTGTAAATTTTGAAAATCAGAAAAAACGCGGTTTCCAATTAGAATATAATAAAATTTTCAGTCCAAAATATGATATGTCGCTTGCTTATACTCGTACAATCACACATACTGATTTTGCTGATGGTAATGGCAATCAAACTGATGTCAATGCAGTAGCTCCAAGTAGCTATAAACTTCGCTTTAGTTATCATGACGATACATGGCATAATAATATTTTACTAAATGCTGTATCTGGTAGAGATACAAATTATTATAGCGATAGCAATTATTATATACTTGACGCTAATCTCAATTATAAAATCAATGACCAATGGTCAACATATCTGAAATTAGCCAATATCACCAATGTATCTTATGAAACTATCGGCTCTTTCTTAGATGGAGATTGCCCTGCTCCTGGTAGAACTGTACTCATGGGTATGGAATACACTTTTTAATTAAAATCTAAAATACAAATAATAAAAAAACAAAAAGGTAGATTAATTCATATATTTAATCTACCTTTTATTTTTTTTGCTTATTTATTTTGCGATATTTAATTTTCAAATCATTTAATAATATTATTAAGTGTTTTTAGCAATGATAGCACCGATTACACCGCCGATTAATACTGCAGCTGTGATATCGCCTTTATCATAATCTTTGTCGCTATCATCATCGCGGTCATCTCTATCATCACGGTCATGACGTGGAGGTCTATCTCTATCCCAATCATCGTCATCATCATCATGACGAGGTGGTGGTGGAGTCCAATCATCATCGTCTCTATCAGGACGAGGTGGTCGCTTATCATCTCTGTCATCATCGCGAGGTGGAGGTGGTTTTTTCCAATCCTTATCCTCATCAGAGCGACCTCTATTCCAATGATCATCTTTATCAAAGCCGACTGTATTGAATTGCTGTTCATAAGCAACATTTGTATTCAAAGCTGCTGCTGAAGCTTGATTCATACTATAAACATAACTCACTGGACTGCATAAGAAACAAGATAATGATACAGCTGTTATAATTTTTTTCGCTCGCTTAGAAAATAATTCTTTCATTTTGCTACCCTCCCTATCTAAAAGTTATATACATATTAAATTAAACATCAAGTATTTTTAGCAATTACTGCACCAATTACGCCACCGATTAACACGGCAGTTGTGATATCTCCTTTATCGTAATCATTATCATCATCTTTATCGTGTCTATCATGTTTTGGTGGAGGAGGTGGTGGATCATGTCTTTCTTCATGACGAGGAGCTGCACTTACTGTGGATAATTGTACAGCGTAACTCACAGGGCTACACAAAAAACATGCTAGGGCTATTATTCCGATAAAATTTTTCAAACGTCCTTTAATTAATTTTAACATATTTACACAACCTTTTATACATCTTTTTTTATTTATGTACATCTTATACGTTAAATATATCATAAGAAAATTAAATTATACTTAAAATATTATTTAAAATTAATTAAAAAATCTTAGCTTATCCTTGCCAATAAAAAACTCATTATCTATAATGAAAAAAAGTATTAAATATTTTTAAAGGAGTATCTTTTATTTATGATAAATTTAAACAATCTCTTAACTGAAAAACGCAATCCTTATACATTAAATATTGATAATGTATCCACTTTGGAAATGTGTATGCTTTTAAACGAAGAAGATAAACGCGTAGCTATTGCCATCAGAAATGTTTTACCTCAAATTGCTATGGCTATTGATGAAATCACCTCTCGCCTCAAAGACGGTGGTCGTTTATTTTATATCGGTGCTGGCACATCAGGTAGACTTGGCATCTTAGACGCTGTGGAATGTCCACCAACTTACAGCACTAACCCTGAAATGGTACAGGGAATTATCGCAGGTGGTTATAATGCAATCTTCAAAGCTCAAGAAGGTGCAGAAGATTCTTTGACTCTTGCTCAAGAAGATTTACAAGCAAAAAATTTATCTGCCAAAGACTGTGTTGTCGGTATCGCAGCTAGTGGTAGAACTCCTTATGTAATTGGTGGATTAGATTTTGCCAATAGCATAAATGCCTTGACTATCGCCATTAGTTGCACTAGCAATAGTGAAATCAGCTCTCATGCAAAAATCGCTATCGAAGCTTTGACTGGCCCAGAAGCAATCACAGGTAGCACACGCATGAAAGCAGGTACTGCCCAAAAAATGATTTTAAATATGCTCTCCACTTGCACCATGATAAAATTGGGCAAAGTCTATAGTAATTTAATGGTTGATGTAAAATCATCTAATAAAAAACTCGAAGAAAGGGCAAGACGTATATTAATGGAAGCTACTAATTGCGACCGACAAACTGCTATTGATACTTTAGCCATCACCCAAGGCAAAGTAAAACCTGCAATTTTAATGCTACTTGCCAATATTTCCTATGAAGAAGCACTCTCTAGCTTAAATAATAATGAAGGTTTTATCTCTAAATCATTAAATAGTATGAAAAAATAATTGCGAGGTTTCTATGAATTTACACCAAACAGCTTTTGCTATCTATGAACTTATGAAGTCATTTTCTATCTTAAAAATAACTAATTGTATGACTAGACTTCGCTTACAATTAAACACAGAAGATATCGCTAATTTACCGTTAAAAAAATTAAAAAATATTCCCAATGTCTTAGGCGTAAACTTAAATGATAATGAACTACAAATCATCTTAGGCCCTGGAAAAGTAAATGAAGTAACTTCTGAATTCAAAAAATTATATGCAAATAAAAATCTTGAAACTAATGCTCAAAATACAAATCAAGATACACATAACGAACAAAAACAATTTGGCAATGCTGAAGAACTTCATCAACAAATCCGCAAAAAAAATGCTACACCTTTTAAATTATTATTAAAACGCATTTCTAATATCTTCATGCCACTTATACCTGCATTTATCGCTTGCGGTCTAATCACAGGATTATTAAATATTGCCTTCAAAATCGACCCTACTATCACCAGCTATCCTGCAATCCAAGTTTTACAAATAGCAGGAAATGCCGTATTTTTCGGCTTAAATATCTTTGTCGGCATCAACACCGCCAAAGAATTTCATGCTTCTCCTATGCTCGGCGGTACTATGGCAGCTATCATTACACACCCAATGCTCAACAATATCAGCCTATTTAATATAGATTTACTCGCAGGTCGTGGTGGTATCGTTGCCGTCTTATTAGTAGTAGCTTTTTCCTCATGGTTAGAAAACAAATTGCACAAAATCGTGCCGAAAATTTTAGATTTATTCTTAACGCCACTACTTGTAATTTTAATCGCCACTTTCCCTGCTCTATTCATCTTACAACCTATCGGCGGTATTATCGCTGAGACTATCGGCGTACTTGTAACATCTGCAATTAATTCCGGTGGTGCTATCACTGGCTTTATCATCGGCGGTATCTTCTTACCACTCGTTATGACTGGTCTTCATCAGGGACTCACACCTATTCACGCCGAACTGCTCAATCAATACGGCGTTACTATCCTTTTACCTATCTTAGCTATGGCAGGAGCAGGGCAAGTCGGTGCTTCTATCGCTGTATATCTCAAAACTAAAAATCAAAAATTAAAACAAACCATAGCTTCTGCCCTTCCTGTCGGCTTCATGGGCATTGGCGAACCTTTGATTTACGGTGTAACCTTACCACTTGGCAAACCATTCATCTCCGCTTGTATCGGCGGTGCTTTCGGTGGTGCAGTGCAAGCATTTTTCCATGTAGGTGCTACCTCCATTGGCTTATCTGGTCTACCACTTACAGCAAGTACAGACAAAATGCTTTATTATCTAATCGGACTTTTCACAGCCTATATTTTCGGCTTTATCGCCACATTAATAATCGGCTTTAACGATCCTATCGAGGAGTGATATTTTGCAAAACGGCATTTCCATTTATCTTGGCTTAGATAATACATTAGAAGAAAATTTAAACCTAATTCATCTAGCCCATAAATATAATCTCAATCGCATTTTCACCTCATTTCATATACCAGAAACAGATATTTCCCATTTCCAACAAGATTTACAGACAATTTTAAAACTCACACAAAAATATAATATGGAAGTAATCTGTGATGTATCGCCAAATACTCTAGCTCTATTAAATCTAGATACATTAAATATCCAAGAATTAGCTACTCTTGGCATAACAACACTTCGCTTAGACTTTGGCTACAGTGCCGAGCAAATAGCCGAATTAAGTCATCAAAATATAAAATTACAATTCAACGCTTCAACTATCACTCAAGAATTTCTTGATGAATTAAATCATTACCAAACAGATTTCCAACATATTGATGCACTCCATAACTTTTATCCTCGTGAAGGTACAGGTATAAACGTAAAAAAATTACAACAACAAAACGAATTACTTCATAAATATAATATTTCCGTAGGTGCTTTCATACCTAGCTATAACAAAGCTCGCTCACCAATCAAAAAAGGTTTGCCAACATTAGAAATACACCGCTATCAAACAGCCAGCCTTGCCATGCGACATCTAAAATTACTAGGTATCGGCTCCATTTTTATCGGCGATAGCCTACCTACAGAAGACGAAATCCAAGAATTAGCCAATTTAACTGATGAATATATCTTATTAAAAGCAAAAAAATTAACACAAAATAAAGATATACTAAAAGTCTTACAACAAAGCACTTTCACCGCTCGCCTAGATGAAGCAGACGGAACCATTCGCACCCAAGAAAGCAGAGCATTATTCAAACAAATATATATCTGCCCTGAATATATCGCCCCTAGAGAAATAGGCTCTATTACCTTAGATAATGCCCTTTATGCACGCTATGCAGGAGAAATGCAAATTATCACCCATGCACAAAAAAAAGATAATAAAATCAATACCATTGCTAAATTATTAGACAGCGAATTAATTTTATTACCTTATATAAAATCAAATAGCAAATTTAAAATAAAAGTTTAAGTTAAACATTTAGCTAAAAATAACAAATTCCAAAGATTGGAGGTTGATATATTGAATATACCAAAATTAAGATTTAAAGAATTTACTGATGACTGGAAAACGCATAAACTAAAAAATATATGTTATATAAATCCTAAATCATCTAATTTAAACGATAAATTTTATTACATTGATTTAGAATGTGTTCAATCTGGTAGATTAAAATATATTCAATGCATAAATAAATTAGAAGCTCCTAGTAGAGCTCAAAGAGTTTTATTACCACAGGATATTCTTTTTCAGTCTGTACGAGCTTATCAAAAAAATTCATATTTCTTTAAAAAAGAAAATGATATTCAAACAGTTGCCTCAACAGGATATGCACAGTTGAGAACAAAAAAAGAGCTTTCTCTTTATATTTATTATTACTTATACTTTCAAAAATTTATTGATAAAGTAAATAAATTATCTACAGGAACAAGTTATCCAGCAATTAATTCAACAGATTTAGGAATGATAAATATTAATATTCCTTCTTTTCAAGAACAAGAAAAAATTGCTAATTTCCTTACTACAATAGATAAAAAAATAGAAAACCTAGCAAATACTATCACTAGCCTAGAAAATCAGAAAAAAGGATTGCTACAACAAATCTTTAGCCAAAAACTACGCTTTAAAGATAAAAACGGCAATAATTATCCTAATTGGGAAAAGAAAAAATTAGGTGATACATTATTAATCCAACGTGGTGGTTCACCTAGACCAATTTCTGACTATATTACTAATGATAAAAACGGATTAAATTGGATAAAAATTGGTGATTGCTCTCCTAACTCAAACATAATAACTTCAACAAAAGAAAAAATTAAACCTGAAGGATTATCAAAAACTAGAGAAGTTTTTATTGGTGATCTGATTTTATCTAATTCAATGAGTTTTGGTAGACCTTATATTTTAAATATAAATGGTTGCATACATGACGGTTGGTTACTTTTACGTAATACGAAAAAAATATATAATCTCCAATTTTTATGTTATATATTAGGTTCTGAATATACCACTAAGCAATATAAAAAATTAGCTTCTGGTAGCACAGTTAATAATCTTAATATTGAATTAGTATCATCTGTAGATATTACTATTCCTTGTTTAGAAGAACAAACAAAAATAGCAGATTTCCTTTCAGCATTTGACCGCAAACTCGAAAACCAAAAAGCCCAGCTAGAACACTGGCAACAAATAAAAAAAGGACTATTACAACAAATGTTCGTATAGTCCGATTGCTTTTCTTTCATAACTAAGAAAAACACCAAAAGAACAACAATAAATAATACCTAACTTTTCCCGCATTTTAAAATTTTAATGGTAACATTAGTTATTGAAAATCTTCAATAACACCTAACCATTTCCCGCATTTTAGCATCTTTTTACGGTAGCTATTAGCTATTGGCAAAGATAAAAATATAGCTACGTTTTTAGTTCTACTGTTTGAGCCTTGCGAGTTTAGAACGTTGTTGATATATTTTTATCTTTGCCAAAGTAAAAAGTGCGTGAGCGGGTGATTTCTTTGGTTCGTTTCTTTATCACTAAAGAAATGAACAATTATACTTGCTAATGTGAGGGATATTTGGTTATTATTTTTATTTGTCATTTTTTCATATTTTAAAATTCTATTTACAATAATTTTTAACATAATATCTACAAAAAAACCAAAAATGGGGCTTTTTTAAATACCATATAAAAACTCATCATATTGTTCATTTTTTATATGATTTTCACAATTTCTAATTTGAGTTTCTATATATTGTTTATGTTTTAAATAATCAATTCCTGAAAATAATTTATCAATTTCCTTCAAAAATTCTATGCGTTCTTGTATTTTAGGAATAAAACTTCCCCATCCACTTAATATCTTTGAATGTAATTGTATCTTTTTAAAATCATTGAAATTCTTATTTAATCTTATAAAATTTGATATAAATTTTACTCTACGTTTATACGCTAATTCTACAATAGATTCAAACAAAAAACATATTTTTTTCATATCCATATTATATTTCTTTATTATTTCATTTATACAAGCATCTTGTTTTTCTATACTTTCTTCATCCAATAATTCTTTAATAATATAAGCTTTACTGTTTAGGATACTAGATTTATCACATAAATATACAAAAACCTCATTAAATTTTTCTATGAAATCATCTTTTTTCAATATAGCAGATAATGGACTTATATATTCCCAATGTTGCTTAAAACGTTCAGGTATACTATCTAAAAATCTATAAAGAAAACTTTCATCTTTTTCCACTAATTCTGTAAATAACTTTCCTTCATAATCAATATTTTGTCTTTCTATACAATTTAAATATATATCTTCCAATAATGAAATATTACTGTCATATTCTTGTATCCAATTTAAAGTTTCCAAATTATAAAATGTAGGTATAAAATACATATCCCATAAATAAGGATATTTTTTTGTATTTTTTAAAATAATATTCGTAAACTTAACAAATATATCTTTATCCACTTTTTTATATTTCTTTAAATTTATTAATAATCTATTTAAATACGAATTATCTTTATTTGGAATTTCTGAAATAAATCCTAAGAATTCATCTTTCAATTTTAAAGTAATATATTCTTCTGGAATTTCCATATAATAATACCATAACCATGTATTTTTTTGATCATATTCACACATAGTTAACAGTTCTTTTACTTTTTCAACAGAACTTAATCTAAATAAATTTAACAAAATATTAACAGGAAAAATATTATATGGCGTATTATATTTTATATATAATTCTACAATTTTTATATACATATCCGATTTTTCATCTAATATTTCAAAAAAATATTGAACACCTAACTGTATTTGTACTATATTTTTATTTTTTTTCGATTCATCTGAACATCTCTTTAAAAATTTCATTAAATAAACATAATCTTCATATGAATAATCTTTTATTAATTTAGAAATTTTTTGTTTAAAATACTTTTGTTTTTCTTCCCAATCCATTTCTATAGTATTGATGTCATTACATCTAAATGTAAAAAATATCTGTGCCTGCTTAGATTCTAAAAAAGGATTTAATTGTTTTAAATAATTTATATTTACTGACTCAGAAATATCTTTTATACGCTCTGCTATTATACAATGATAAATATTATTTACATCAAAATAATTAAATATTTCTATAAAATGTTGCATATCATTTTTTATAAGATCTTCATTCATAGATCTCAAATCATAGCTGTATTTCATTAGTATATTTTCTATATCTATTCTAAATTTGTCTCTAGCATATACCTTATACAAATTTTCCCATAATGATTCTCTTAATCCTATTATCAAGTTTGTACATGGAAGAGATATATTCCAAATTCTAATTTTTCTTTTTTGATAAAGTTCTGTACTTGAAAAACCAAGTTTTAAGTAATATTCTGCTATCTTTATAAACAAAAATACATTATTATCTTGAAAATTATTTCTGATAAAATCATTTAATTTTTCAATAACTATCTTAATTGAATAATAATTATTTCTATCAGAAGTATGATCTATTCCCCAATATCTCGTACAAACAATATAAAAATCTTTAAATATCCGTGGTTTTTTCTTATAATATTTAAATAATAAATCCACTGCTTCTGATAAATTTTTGGTATCTTTAAAACCAGCTAAAATAGATATAATATAATCATTTATAGTATCTAGATTTTCATTATCTTTAAACTTAATACAAGATACATCGTATTTTTCTACAGACATTTTTTCAATTTCTTCATTTAATAATACTAATGTTTCAATGGGACGAATTATATAAAAGCTTTTAAAAAATATCTTAAATTTATCTCTATCTGATTTAATTTCATTCCAAATGTTAATTATTTCATTTTTTACAAAAGTTTCTAGCTCCTTATCTGCAAACACATTCATAATTGTATTACAAATATATATAGTTCTTTCTGTATCTATAAAGAAATAGATTTTTATCATATCTTTAAATGATATAATTTTTTTATCTATAAAAATATACTTTATTAAATAATCGCCAAATGCTTGATCTATTATTTTAACTATTTTTCCATCAAAAATATTTACTAATTCCAACTCATATAGAGTATCCATATCTTTTCTAAATTGTTCTTTTTCTATATTTGCAACTTTAAAAACATCATCTAATTTATCTAAACAATTTAGCTTAATACACTCTATAAAAGATACTATTCCCAATGACACAAGCAATGTTTCTTTTTCATGCAAAAAATCAATTTGTTTACTATAATAACAACTATATAATTCATCTATACTGTTTATAGATTTTGTTTTTTTATCATCTTTCACAATCTTTGCTAACAACATAGCTAAACGAGCATTTCCTTTTGATATATCTATTATCATATCTATACAAGTACAATTTTTTATCTCATAATTTTCATTTATTATTTTTTCTATTTCTTCACTTTTAAACAAATCTAATTTCAATAAATTAAACCTAAAGAATTCATTTATTATTTTTTTCATATTTTCAAATGCATAATTTCTTACTGTTGCAATCATTTTAAAATCTATATCTTTTTTTACTAAAAAATCTAATATAGCCTTGAAATCTTTAAATTCATTTATATCATCTAAAAATAATATATATTTCTCATTCTTTCTGAATAAACAAGTAATATCATCATACAGATTTAATCCATTACTTCTAATACATAGAACTTTAGCATTTTCTTCTTTTTTTAGTTCTTCACATAATTTCAATGAAAATCTTGTTTTCCCAACACCTGATAACCCTGAAATAATTAGAATATTTCTTTCTTCCAACAAAGCTTTTGCTTTTTTTAATTCTTTCTCTCTTAAACAAAATTTTGTTTCCAATGGTGCAGATATTTCAACTTTATCATTATCACAAATAAATCTATTCAAAGACATTATTTGTCCTGTATCTATTGAAAGACCTAAAAATTCTTTTGCTAAAATCGGATAATTAAAATGTACATCATTTGTTAATTCATCTATACCTATCAACGATAATTCTATACCCTTTTTTCTACAAATATCAGCTACTTTCTTATCAAGACCTACCGATACTCTTTCATTCGTATGACAAAAAATAATTTTACTAATATCGTCTGTAGATATTCCCTCTACATTAAAACATTTTTCTATATCTTCTAGTAATTTCTTTTCAAAACTACTTTTTTGTGTAGTATACATAACAAAAATATATTTATTATTTTCATCTTTAAAATATGTATCTGGATTACCTTTAGCTGTCTTATTTGTTCCCGTATGCATTCCTAATGAATATTGATTTTTATAACCTTTCAAATATAAATATGCATCACAAAATCTTTGAAAGGTTCCGCCATCTAATTGATCTATTCTATATTCAATATCAGTTAAACTTGCCATATTAAATTTCCTTTCATAATTTCTAAAAAGTAAAAAAGCTAGATATTATTTTAGTTCTTTCAAATTTTAATATAAAAAATACTCAACTGCAACAATATTAAATTTATCTCACCTTCTATAATCTTTTTGAACTCATTTCTTTATTTACTACTAAAAAATAAATATACTTATTTATAAAAAATCCTCATAATATAAATACCTTATACTATGAGGATTTTTCAATAATACCTAACTTTTCCCGCATTTTAGCATCTTTTTACAGTAGCTATTAGCTATTGGCAAAGATAAAAATATAGCTACGTTTTTAGTTCTACTGTTTGAGCCTTGCGAGTTTAGAACGTTGTTGATATATTTTTATCTTTGCCAAAGTAAAAAGTGTGTGAGCGGGTGATTTCTTTGGTTCGTTTCTTTGCCACCAAAAAAATGAACATATCATTTTTTTATCTCATTTATTTTTTCAATGCTTAAGCCTGTTACATCAGCAATAAAATTAACATCACTGCCATTTTCTAACATTTTCAATGCAATTTCTATTGCTTTATTTTCTGCACCTTCTTTTAACCCTTTTTCCAATCCTTCTTTTAGTCCCTCTTTGCGATTATATAAGATTGTAGAGTTATAATCTCTTATTGCTTTTTCTTGTATTTCATATTGACGTCTTTTTATCTCATCTTGTGAAAATACCATCTCATAATTTAAAGCTTCTTTTATTACAGGATTATTCATAGCTATCGCCTCTCTTTGTTCATCTGTACATTTAGGTGAAAAATATGCTATCCAGTTTTCAGCTTGACGTAACTTACGTACATCATTTAATTTGAATTTATTCAATTCTATAAAATGCAATTCTAAATCATCTATTAATATATCCTGTGTTTTATCATTATAAACATGATATGAATTGTGACATGTTTCATATGGCAAATAATTAAAATTTAATAAATTAATTGTAATCGTCTGTTTTAATTCATCATAATTTTGACCTTTATTGAGTTGATAAGCATATAATCTTGACCAATAATATAACGAACGTTTGGAAAAATATTCTTGTTTCGTTACTTGTATTTCAACATTTATGAGTGTTCCATCATTTAATTTTGCTAGTATATCTAATTCTGGTACTTTTCCATCTTCTATATCTGGCAATCTTTCTTTATCTAAAAAATTTATATCCACAAAATAACTATCTTCATCTTTATTTAAAATTGAATTTAAAAAATTAAGTGTAAGATTTTTTCGTTCTTTACCAAATGCGAGCGTAAAGCCCCTAAATTTATTTATGGGGATATAAGCTCGCTAAAAAACAATGATTCGATATCATTGTTTTTTATTGTATTATATTTTTAATAGTTATATAATACTTTTATGAAATATAAATCAAATAATAATATAGTATATTCTTGTAAATATCATGTAGTATTTTGTCCTAAATATCGTAGAAAAGTGTTGAACAATGGTGTTGATGAACGATTAAAGGAGTTGATTAATAATATTTGTCAGGAGCTTCACGTCGATTTAATCGAGATGGAAGTAATGCCAGACCATGTTCATTTGCTTTTAGAAGTTGATCCACAATTTGGTATACATAAAGTTGTTAAACGAATAAAAGGAATATCTTCAAGAATACTTCGAGAAGAATTTTCATGGTTAAAATCAAGGCTACCAACATTGTGGACAAATTCATATTTTGTATCTACAGTTGGTAAAGCACCAATATCAATTATTAAACAGTATATAGAAAGTCAAAAGCGTTCAGAATAAATAAATGATAAAAAGGCAGGTGATTGTAGTGAAGACATATTGTTTTAAATTGTATAAGGCAAAAAGGAATAAAAAACTTCATAAAGTTATTAATATAGCTGGAATTATCTACA